>WBZL01000405.1_pt1 | contig 32766 bp, 30 predicted proteins | sample 5204291 | NCBI WGS metagenome assembly WBZL01 (sample SAMN12344345, study PRJNA552823) | activated sludge metagenome | biome: Activated sludge suspended growth; feature: Nitrification reactor; material: Wastewater; isolation source: activated sludge from nitrification reactor of wastewater...
CCCCGAAGACGGCCTCGCGCAAGCAATGAACCAGGTCACATTGACCCCGGTTCGCAAGCTCAACCCCAAAGTTTCCCGCAAACTCTCCAACACCATCGAAAAGGCCCTCGCCGTCCACCCGGATGACCGGTTTCAGAATGCCGAAGACTTCCAAAAAACCTTAACCAACGCTCGTGGCGTCTCGCGCAAACGGCAACAGGAACCCCTCACGGTTGCCCCTCCCCCGTCCTCTATCCTCGATGATGTCCTCACTTTTTCCATGCCGGAGTCATTCTCCCGCTCCCTCGCCCCGCAGATTGATGTCCCATCCGTCAGAATCCCGCCACCCCAGCCTCAAATCATCAGCCCGGCTGACCTCAAACCCAGTTCCTCGCTTGCCCGTCCATCCCTCCCCGTCAGCAAACCCATCACCCGCCCCGGCGAGGAACCCATTTTTGAAGTCAGCGGCAAAACAGAACCCAAAAAGCGAAAACCCACAGGGTGCATCCCCATCCTTTTATTGATCTTCTTCCTCGTGGGCGGAAGTGCGCTTGTGTCTTATCTGGTTTTTCCCGGGGAATTCAACGACGCCCTGGCCTTTTTCCTGCGTCCGTCGGATATTACCCCCCCACCGGCCACCGCCACCCTCACCCTCGAACCCAACAGGATCACCGCGACCGAACCCCTGACCACCCTCGAACCTGATCCCGCAACACCGATCCTCGAAAATACCACCCCCGTCGAGGTCGAACCATCGCCTGCCGCCACCGCGACCCCCACCCGTCCCAGCCCGACCAATACCCCCACTCCGATCCCCTCCCCAACCACGCCCGGGACCGCCACGCCCCTGCCTGGCCCCACCCCCTTCGGCGGGAGCGGACAAATCGTTTTCGCCTCCGACGGCGCGGGTAACCCGCAATTATTCATCATCAATACCGATGGTTCGGATTTACGTCAAGTGACCGATATTCCAGAGGGAGCCTGCCAGCCCGACTGGTCGCGGAATGACCAGATTGTCTTCATCTCCCCCTGTACGATGGAACAAGATGAATATCCGACTGCAAACCTTTGGCTGATCAACGCCGATGGCAGTGATCTCGAACAGCTAACCTTCGGTGAAATCGGCGATTATGACCCCGAATGGTCACCAGATGGCACACAAATCGTTTTCAGCTCCGTGCGAACCGGCTTCCCTCAAATTCACCTGCTCACCATCGCCGACGGAAGTGAGGTCGCCTTAACGAGCGGCACCACCGAAGGCATCAAAAATATTCAGCCCTCTTTCGCCCCGGATGGCGAAAAAATAACCTTCATCAGCATCCGCGAAGGTCCCTTCCAGATTTGGCTCATGAACAAAGATGGAAGCGATCAAGTTCGTTTTTCGCGCAGTGCCGAACTAAAAAATGTCTGGCCGACGTTTTCTGCCGATGGGTCCGCATTAGTGTTCACCCAACGTGAACTGAACGGGGGCATCCCAAGAATCGTGGTAGCCCCCCTGGCCGAAGATGGTTTCGCCGAAACGGTGTTGGTAGACGTTCTGATTCCGCGCCGCGCGGCATCCGTTTCACCCGATGGGGTGTGGCTTGTCTTCGAATCCTGGCCGTTGGGCAACAACCATGAGCTTTTTATCATGACCCTGAAAGGGGAACAAATCACGCAAATTACCAATACGACTGAAGCCATTTTGGATTTTGATCCGGATTGGAAGCCGCTACCGTAAAGGGTAGAAAAGATGTAACTACTCAGCCTAGAGTAGATAGTTCCGAAAAAAGGATGAATGGGGGAAGGCCTTCCCCCATTCATCCTTTTTTCGGAGATTCTCCGTATTACCCCTGAGTAGTTACAAAAAGAGGCTCTACCGTTTTTGGTGTGAAGTGTTCTATATTTTGAAGGGGGTGGGGGATGGTCATCCCCCGCCCCCTTCAAAATATCGGTTTCTTTCACAGTATTCCCGGTAGAACCTGTCAATCTTCGCCCAAGCCTTCCAACCCTACGGCGAGTCGCTTTCGAGCGCAGGAAGTGGCAGCACGACCTACGGCTTCACCCGCGCGTGGACAGACAGTTACATTAAGTTAATCTACTTGCGCTCCCGCTATTATGCCCCCGAAACTGGACGTTTCTTGATGAAAGATGTCTGGCCCGGCGATTATACCAGACCTCTCTCTCTGAATGGGTGGTTATATACTTATGCCAATCCAGTCAATTGGGTGGATCCAAGTGGTCGCAATCCGTGCGAGGATTTGGTAGACGAAGGGGTTTTGCCTCCTTCAGCTTGTGCGCCTCCAACCAATGGTTCACCTCCAAGTGTTAACCCCAATAGCCTCACAGTCACCTCCTACAGTTTTTCGGAAAGCCCAACGTCATATTATGATTCTTGTGGCAATCAGCAAGTCGGCCCTGATGTGCTGCGTACTGTTACCATGTCCATCTCTCCCCAACCGGGCGTGGTGACATTCACATATAACAAAACCCAGGCCACGCGGTGGGTACTCGATTACGCGGATATGTACCAAACCGGAGAGACGTCCGTGGCCATTCGCGTGGTCCTCGGCGAGATTCATGGCCGAATCTTGACCAACATTCATGGCATGGCCGAGGCCATCGGCATTCTTTTTACCGTGCAAAATCGCGCGCTTTCTCCGGCATATAACAGGTGTTCCAATATCCGCGATTGCATTCTTTACAATACTGGAGGAAATATTCAGGTAGGAGGTTTCAAGGGGATTCGGAGTCCGCGGGCGTTTGATCCCCTGTGTCAGAATGGCGACAGTTGCCAAAATGCATATGGAGTTACTAGAAAGGATCAGGCGATCAAGGCTGTTGACTACGCCGCGATTGCATTGAAAATCGTAAGAAATGGCTTATTGGCGGATTTTACCCAAGGCGCAGATAGCTTTGTCCATCGCTGTGGTGGGAATCAATATAATCAATACAGCGATAACTGTAAAGGGAATCCAAACGAGTCAATTGGTCCCCTCGTTTTCTACAAATGCAATTATGAATATTGTGAAGATACCGCATTTATAGATTGTGAAATTGATGAAGGCGTATTTTGTCCAGTCAGGCCATAACCGTTGTGCCCGATCAAGGAGACCTTGAGATGTTTGTTAAAATACCTTTTTGGTTCGCAAAACTTACCAGGCTAATGATGATTGGATTGGTATGGTTGTTATGGATATCCCCTGTTTTTTATCTAAACGCTTGCCTGAGTACGAATCTTGGCAAGGTGACCGACGTTGTCTCTTCCTCTCCGGTGCCTATAATTACTTCTACTGGTTTCACCCTCACGCTGACCCCAGACATCCCTACCGCCACCGTGCAGTCCACTAGTAGATCCCCTATCACAAGCACAATTTCTCCTCAGCCAACCAATCTACTCAAAACACAAGAGCCATCTTCCATCCTTACTTTGGATAATCTGAGCCAAGTCACGCAAATTGGCCCTGTGATTCCGCTCGAATGGCGTTGGGGACAATTGATCTTTCGACCGGATGCTGTCTGGATCGCTGAGCCTATCTCGGACAATGAAGTCAACATCAAAGATATTGCGACCCAGAAGACAATCACTAATTTGGTAGATGAATCTGCGAAAATAGAGCTATTGGTAGTCAGTAATGATAACCGTTTATTAGCTGCGATCAGTCCGTCGTCCGGTAAGATCACTCTGTGGGACCTGCAGAATTTCACGATCCAGGCAAATTTTGTAATTGAGGGGTACAACACCTCGCCTTATCTTGGTGTGCGTTCGACAGGCGTGTTTTCGCCGGACGACCGGTATCTGGCTATCGCAAGTTGTCGGGTATTAGGACAAACTGGGCAATTTAGCACTTGCCAAAGTTCGGGTGTAGTGGTTTATGAGGTAACAACCGGCACCATTGTGAGTGAATGGACTGGACTTCAAAAACAATCTTGGGGGGTGGCTTTTGATTCATCTAGTAAGCTATTGGCTATCGCTGGGGAGGGGGAAGCTATATTGGATGCCGATTTAATTTTGTGGGATATTGAAGGGAATGAACGGGCCCAGGTTAAGCAGATGAGCGGACTTTTCCAAAGTATTGCTTTTAACTCATGGCAAAACAATTTTGTGGTCTCTGGGGAAACTTCTACTGGCGAGGCATTTTGGGCGCTTATTGATTTAGAAACCTGGCAGGTCACAAGTCAATTGTCAGGATTTTCTCCCGAGGTAATATCTATAAGCAGACAAAGTCCGATTATTGTAACTGGAGGATTTAGTGTCACGCATGGTTATGGGATTGATTTTTGGAATGCTGAAACGGGAAGACATCTATTTAGAATTAACATAGATGGAGGAAATATCTATAACCTTTCGTTAAACCCAAATGGAAAAAATATTTATACGATGAGCGAACTGCAAGGCTTGCAAGTATGGGGGCTTCGATAACAAGCAGGTTTTTCACACCTTTATTTTACCGTAAGGAGGTGAATGCAAGAAAAAACCTAAAAAATTACCCCATATGAAAACGAACCGGCCAGTGAAACACCAGCACGGCTCGCTTTCTTGGGGGGGGTATGCCAAGATTGTAGCATACCCCTGGACTTGGCACATTAACCAGCTACGTTTGTTCCCGCTCCACCAACGCTAGAATGCCGGTGCGTAAGGCCTGCAGGGTTTCGCGTTGTAGAGGGTTGAGCGTGCCATTACCCAAAGCCTCCACTAGTGCCAGCAGTTCCCCAGGGTTTTGGGGCTGTGTATCCCGATCTTCGGGTAAATCCATCAACTGCTCCACGGTCCCCATCGCTCGGTAATAATCGGCGGCCACCGTGCCATCATACAGCCGGGCATAGCCCAGGGTCGTGTCAATCTTTTCATGTCCGAGCAGGGTCTGCACCGTCACCACCGGCGCGCCGGCGTTCAAAAGCAGTGTCGCACACGAATGGCGTAACTGGTGCGGCGTGAGGTGAATCCCCGTCCGTTTCGCATATGTCCGCAGCCGTACCTGGCAATACCGACGGCTCAGCGGGCGGTGGCGGTAGAGAAAGATGTGGTCGCTTTGCAGTTCGCTTTCGCCCCGGATTTCCAGCCAGGCTTGCAGGGCTGCTACGGTGGCCGCGTTCAGGTACACCAGCCGGTCTTTCAAGCCTTTGGACTGCTCAATCCGCACGCGGCGGCTCGTCCAGTTCAAATCATCGAGCTTCAACCGGCGCACTTCACCGGTACGCAGGCCACTGAAAAGCATCAGATGTACCCAGGCGCGGTCCAGGATCCCCATCCGCTGCCGGGCCGCGTGTTCTCCCAATGCTTCAAGCTCGATTTCATCCAGCAACTGGCGCAAATGGGCCGGAGGCGCGTCTTTGGGCAGGCGCGGGCCGAGTTGAAAGGGTTCCACCAGGAGCATGCGCGTGCAGACCGGTTCCCCGGCCTCATCCAGAAAGTGCAGCAAGGCCCTCAACCGGAACAGGTGATTGTTGAGGGTATTCGGGTGCGTATTTTCTGTCAGGCGTGCTTCGATGTAGCTGAACCACACCTGGGGGGTCAGCGCGTCCAGGCTGGTCAAGGGCGTGGCTTGCGCTATCCACCGCAGAGGAAGGCAGAGCGTACTCAAGGTCTTCACCGTCCGGTTGTGCTGCTCTTCCGGCGCCCAGCCTTTGCGTTTGTGGGCGACAAAATCCCGGACATGTTCGGCTAACCAGGCTGGCAAGCCATCCAGGTAGTACTTCCAATTCAGGGGTCGGGCGCGACTGGGACGATTCTGGCGCAAACATAAATATTCGGCCAGTTTTTTTAGGCCCTTGCCGTATTCCCGTTGGGTCGCGAGGGTGAGCGCCGTGGTTTGCAGATAGGTCGTCACTTTTTCCAGGTCAACGTTCGGGTCAAGTTGCCAGTAGGGGCGGTTCAGATAGCCCAGGGCCAGCCGGGAAGCCACGGCATAGACATTGAGGGCCGTCGCGCCATAGCCGCCCTGCTTCAACCAGTGGTAGAAACCCTGATGAAAACTCCGGTTGCAGGGCAGCCACTGGGCAAACGGCGTGATCGCCGGGTCTTGAGGAACATGATTTTTGAAATGATGACAGCGCTGGCCGGTGCTTTTCGTCATTTCACACCGCCATCCCAAGACAACCGGGCCATCACCTGTTCCATCGCCGCCTCATAATCAGCCTGCACCTGCCCATCCGCGACGTGGAGATACACCTGGGTGGTACGGAGCCGGGCGTGCCCCATCAGTTTCTGGATCGTCGTCACCGGGACCCGCGCTTCCGCCAGATGCCGCCCAAACGTATGCCGAAACTGGTGGCAGGTCATCCATATGCCAGTGTCCTGGCAGTATCCGGCCAACCGGTCTTGGATGCCGGTCACACTCAGCCGTTTGCCGAAGCGGTTGACGAACACCGCCTGCTCGGGTCCCTCGGGCCGGACGGCTAGCCAGGCGTGCAGGGCGGCTAACGCCTGGTGGGACACGTACACCACCCGTTCCTTGCCGCCTTTGCCGCGTAGCCATAACCGCGGTAGCAAACCGGGCGAGGCGTCCAAATACAGGTCGTTCAGCGACAAATTGCGGACTTCCCCCACCCGCAAACCGCACCTTAACATCAGCAGAAACATCGCCCGGTCACGGGGGGCCTCGATCACCGCGAACAACTGCACTAAATCGGCGTCTTGCACATCGCGCGGCAGCCGTGTCCCCTGGCGAATGAAATGGCGTTTCGGACGCACGGGGTTCTCCGGGGCGTCCTCAAACATCATCGCCAGGAAGTGGTAGAAAGAACGCAGTGCGGCCAAGCGGCGGTTGACCGTCGCGATGGCTTGGCCGTGGTTCTGGCTCTCTTCGATGAACGCATCCACGTCCTGCACGGTAATGTCACTTGGCGGTTTTTCCGCCCAGGTGAAGAACTGGCACAAATCACTGGCATAGTGGATGTGCGTACTGGCGTACGGCGCTTTCCGCCGTAGCCATTTCTGGAACTGCTCGATTTCTGGTAACATGGGTCAGCCTCCTGGCATGGAATTTGGGATGAAACTTGTCCGGTTTCGGGTTCCAAATTACTCCAGGAGGCCCGCCTTGCATAGGGCGGGGAGGATCAACTTAATGTAAAGACAGTTCCGGGCTGGTTCACCTGCGGGCACGGTATTATGCGCCTTATCAATGGGCGCAAGAACAAAACGCCAATTACCAGTTTGGCGGCCCTGATCCGACAAATGGTTCGATCTTCTTTTCCGATCAAAGTGATTCAATTAGAGAAGATGAATATGGCATTTGGCACGGCTTTACGGGACAACGCTTTGAGTTCTATGAATATCTGGACACGAGTTATGAAAATCATCCGGGTCTAGGCTATGCGTTATCCTATCCGTTTTTGACCGGAGATTGGACGATTGTATCAACGGCCAGTCATGGTTGTGCGTCTCATGGAAACTGTGGATCAATTGCCAGTTATGGCCTCAAACGAGACAAAGATTATCTCCTCACACTGGGAAAAATCATCCTGCCGCCGCCTGGCTCCTGATGAATGGTTGTGAGAATTGCGAGAAAGTAAAATGCAAAACCTCTTCTTTACGCCGATAAGAACTTGCAAACTATTAGTGCTCTGTGTTTTTCTCTGGTTAGCCGCTTGTTCAGTGAATTTGCAGCCCGAGGTTGCTACAAAGGATGGGAATCAAGTCGTACCAACGCTACCCTCAACCACCCCTACCCTTCCCGTTGAATCCTCCACACTTGCGCCAACAACAACGCCAACCGCGACAAGCACTTTGGAAATCGCGCGGGAAACAGAAACGCAGGCCCCCTCAGATGAGCCAGCACCCACTCAGGTGACGGTTGTGTCGGAGCCCATCACTACCTCTGATGAACTTGAAACGGCTTCTGGTTTGTTTTTGTTTTCGCCGCTGGTTACATACAGGTTTATTGAGCAAATGGCAAACGATTTCAGTCAACCGATTTACATTGATGATTTACAACTCCCCTTAGGTTCTCAAGCTGGTCCAGCCCAAGGGTATGATCTGGCTTTTTCAAATCATTCAAACTTAATGGCCTATTGGACCGTTGGGCAGCCGGGCAAGTTATTTATTTCCGATTTATCGAATCAAATACAATATCTCGTTTTTACGGATACCAGCCAGGGCTATGCGAACGGAAACAGGGCGCCAGAGATAAGATTGATCTGGTCTCCTGACGATACGCATCTGATTGTAGACGAAAAAAACGGCGTTGAACTGGATTTCATCTATCACCTGAAAACGGGCGTGATAGAACCATGGCCCTATGATTGTGACCGCATCGCCCGCTCTCCAAAAAGTGGAAAAATGGCAACCTGGTGCATCTTGACCACCGATGCAACGAAATTTGCGGTTTTGGAGTGGGGAGGTGAGGTTTGGTATAGCCAGGAACCCCCTGCCGATGAACTGGTGCGCCGTACAGTCCCCCCGGTCAGGTTGGGTTTGGAAGAAAAGCCTTTGGTTTGGGGTTGGTCGCCCAGTGGGGAAAAAATTGCCTTTTATGATCCTGATGATCCACTTGGCAATCTGTATATAGCCGATGCGGACGGAGACATACAACTCTCTATTCCAGGGAAGGCATACTGGCTGGTAGACAATGATCCGGCCGGGCTGCCTCCCTACGATCCGATTCGGTGGTCCTTTAGCGAAAATCGAATATTAATCTACGGAGCAGGGGAAGAGAATCTTAATTGCCCACCGTGGAAAAACATTTTCGATGAAAACCCCGAAGCCAAACCAGTCTCTTGTTGGCAGGTCATTGATGCCTCGAATGGTGAGACTGTTTGGACTATATCCGATTCCCTGGAGGGCATCTTTTACGGGTCGGACGTTTCCTTCGCTCAAAATTTCACTTTTCGTAATGCCAGCCTTTCTCCGGATGGTAAATACCTGGCGCTTTTTTCATATGTAAGTGGTGCAAAGAACCTCAACATCATTGATCTTGACAGCCACAAGGTTCTCAGAGGCTGGGATTTCGATGTTCCGTTGATGCGATGGAGTAATGGCCCTTGATTTCTGTATCATGGGTTCATCGCCTTGGATGTGTAATGCCAATTACCCTGTGATTCCCTGGCTGTATGTCTACGCCGATCCCATCACCCTTTCTTCCGCCGATACCCCAACAACCGTAATCCATTCAACGAAACCAATACCGTACTTCCCTCGTGCCCAATGACACTCAACGGCAGGGCCAGATGGAAGCCCAACACGGACGCGATCAGAACCACGATCATCGCAAGCGCAAAGGTGAGGTTTTGGATCAACGTCTGGCGGGTTTTCCGGCTGAGAGCGATCACATAGGGAATGTTGGCAAGATCATCCCCCATTAAAACCACATCCGCGGTCTCTAAGGCGACATCTGTGCCCGCCGCGCCCATCGCAATGCCAATGGAAGCGGTTGCCAGGGCAGGCGCATCATTGACACCATCCCCGATCATCGCAACCGGCCCATATTCCGCTTCAATTTCGCGGATAATCCGCAATTTGTCTTCGGGCAGTAACCCCGCGTAATACCCATCCACCCCGGCTTGGGTGGCGATGGCGTGGGCGACCCGTTCATTATCTCCCGTGAGCATGACAAGCCGCTTGACCCCCAGTTGTTTAAGATCTTTCATAATGGTTGCGACATTGGGGCGCAGGGTGTCGGCGATGGCGATGATCCCTAGCGCGTAACCACTGCCATCTGCCCCTGTCCACCCCACGATGACCGAAGTTTTTCCACTCTCCTGCAATTGGTTGAATTGATCGCCGAACCCATCGAGCGTAATTTGAGGGTAATCCTCAAAATAACGCGGGTTGCCAATGTGGAGCTTCATGCCATTTACGTTCCCATAAACCCCTTTGCCGGTCACAGACGAAAATTGGGTCGCTTCAAATAAATCCAAACCTCTTTCGCGGGCGGCGGTCACGACGGCCTTTGCCAGGGGATGTTCGGATTTTGCCTCAACGGATGCGGCCAGTTGCAGTAGGGTTTCACTATTCAGTGTCCACTGTGCAGGATTCAGTTTTCCGTCTGTTGAAACCTGATTACTGATGACTGAATACTGACTACTGGCGATAACATCCGTCACTTTGGGTTTTCCAACGGTGAGGGTTCCAGTTTTGTCGAAAGCGATCACTTTGATCGTCGCCGCCCGTTCAACGTACACCCCCCCTTTGAAGAGCACCCCGCGCCGCGCCCCATTCGCGATGGCGGACAGAACCGTGGCAGGGGTGCTGATCACGAGCGCACAGGGGGACGCGGCGACCATCAGGGTCATCGCCCGGTAAAAGGCCGTATCAAAGGCTTCTTGCAAAAAAACGAGAGGAATGACAATCGCGAGGGTCGTCATGATGAGCACACCCGCCGCGTAATATTGTTCGGCGGTATCGATGAACCGCTGAGTTTTGGCCTTTTCGCTTTGCGCTTCTTCGACGAGTTGGATAAGCCGCGCGAGGGTGGAATCCCGCGCGAGTTTGGTCACACGCACTTCCAGCCCCCCTTCCTGGTTGATGGTTCCCGCCAGGACTTCATCATGCAAGCTTTTGGTAACGGGCATGGATTCCCCGGTGATCGGAGATTGATCTACCGCACTCTCCCCTTCCATGACGACCCCATCCAACGGGATCCGTTCCCCAGGCCTAACGATGACGCGGTCGCCGACAATCACCTCTGCAATCGGGAGCACGACAGTTCCCGCACCCCGGCGGGTGAGGGCGGTTTCCGGGCGGAGTTTCATCAGCGCCCGGATCGCGTTCCGTGTGCGGTCCAGGGCAAAGTTTTGAAGCACATTCGATAACGAAAACAGGAAGAGAAGCATCACGCCTTCAAAAGGCGCCCCCACAAGCGCGGCCCCGATGGCGGCGATGATCATCAACAAATCGACATCTACCGTTCTTTGGCGGAGGGACTCCAACCCAGCTTTTAGCCCGAACGTGCCACCGGTGATATAAGCAAGCCCATACGAAATCGTGGCGGCAAGCGGAATTTTGAGCCAGAGGTCAAAGAGCAAACCCAAGATCATGGCGACAAAGGTGATCCCGGCAAAAGCGGCTTCCACCTGCGGGTTTTCGAGGGATTCACGGAGCCAGGTGACGGGATTCCAGGGGGGGACCTGGGTCGGGGAAACGGCGGGGGTGGTCAGCGAGGTGGGGAGAAGGGGGACGCCCAGTTGTTTGACGAGGTGTTCCAACTCTGTGCGAGTTGTTACCTGGGTATCGTAAGTGACGGACATCATCCCACTGACGTAACTGGCACTGACCCGTTGCACCCCGTTCAGGCTCCGAATCCGGTTTTCCAGGTTGAGGGCGCAGGTTTCGCAGGCTCGCCCGCCGCGGCGATGTAGCCCCATCACACAGGTATCCACCTGCCCGTCAAGCGAACGAACAACATGCTCTGGCGTTTCGGCGGCGTCTGAGGGGATTTGTGCGGTTTGGGCGTGGTAATGAGCTTGGATACCAGGATCCAGTTGGAAGTCGATGTGTTCTTGTTGGGAGGGGTGTGTAAGGGTCGAGTCGTTCATAAGTTTGGTTGGGTGAGTTGTTGACATTCTGCACATAGCCCGTAGTAGAGCACACGCGCCCCGGCAATTTGGTACCCTGATTGATCGTTCACCTCATTTGTGAGGGCCTGAACATGGGGGCTGTGAAAGTCAATAATGCGGTTGCAGGAAGTGCAAATGAGGTTGGCGTGAGGCGAGGTTTCGGCATCATACCGGATGGTTCCACTCACATCATTCCCAAGATTTTGAATTGCGCCTAGCGCCACCAACGCATCCAGCGTGTTGTAGACGGTAGTGAGACTCAGGGAGGGATATTCCGGGCGCAATTGGTCGTAAATTTGTTGAGCGGAAGGGTGTTCGGTATTCCCCACCAGAAGATGGCAAATCGCCACCCGTTGAGGGGTCAGGCGTAACCCAGCCTGACGTAAATTTTGGATGAGGGAAGATTCTGTAAACATAGCTTATCTGTAATCATTACAAATTTGTACTGATTATAAATCAAGCAGGATAAGTTGTCAATTTCTTCGCGTTAATCCTTGATGAGCACCCGATTCCCTTCCATTGTAATTTTTTGCACTTTCGGTGATAATCGCCCTGCGGTCAAACTTGAAACCATACACATTTATCCCAAATAACAAATTCGGAGTTCATCGAATCTATGTCCACCCAATCCCCTTCCCAACCCAAATCCAGACAGAGTCCAGGCGTGACTTCATCCAATACACGCAATTTTCTTTGGATCGGTATTGGGATTGCCGCGGTGGCTTTTATTGCGATAGCGATCATCGTCTGGCGGAATACCAGTTTTCCGTTTGAATTTGTGGGGGGCGAAGAGGCCGCATTAGTCATCCTACGCAACCCGAAAGATGCCGAATATCAAATAAAATTTACGGGCAACTCACCTGCTGATCTCCAACGGGTGCTGATCCAATTGGAAAGCCCGGATCGTGTGTTGCACGTCGATGTTCAACAAGTTGTCGTGGTGACTGGCGACCAGGAAGTTGTTTTAGACACCTCTGGCAAGCCCCCCGAAGGCACAAAACTGACGCTCCAACCCGGAGAAGTCTTTACCATCCGGGTGACGTATTATGGAGATACCATTGGCGCACATTATGTTTATGGTTTTCGATTGGGCTATGATGCCAACGGAACCTATAATGAAAACGCCTTAAACATTAAAGACAGGAAGTTCATTGTAACTGTGGAGTAATCTTATGTCGGATCACACTTCCAAATTGATTGATGGCAAAGCCATCGCCGCGGAAATCCGCGAAGAAATAGCAAAAACTATCGCCAGCCGTTTGGAACGGGGTCTCCCCCGTCCCGGGCTGGCGACTGTTTTAGTCGGCGAAGACCCCGCCTCGCAGGTCTACGTCCGCATGAAACGCAAAATGTGCGAGGAACTCGGCATCGAATCCTTTGGTCAAACCCTGCCCCCCGACATTTCCCAGGCCGATCTGGAAAAAGTCGTGGCCGATCTGAACGCTGATCCCCGCGTCAACGGCATCCTCGTCCAACTGCCCCTCCCCAAACACCTGGACGAAGAACGCGTCCTCAACGCCATCTCCATCTACAAAGATGTGGACGGTTTCCACCCGATCAACATCGGTCGCCTGGCCCAAAAGGGTCGCAAACCCACCTTCGTCCCCTGCACCCCGTACGGGTGTATGATCCTGCTCGAAAAAGCGGGCGCGAAATTTGAAGGTGCGAACGCAGTCGTCTTGGGACGCTCCAACATCGTGGGGATGCCCGCCGCCCTCCTGCTCATCGAACGGAACGCGACCGTCACGGTGTGCCACTCCCGGACAAAAAACCTCCCCGACGTAGTCCGCTCCGCCGACATCCTGATCGCCGCCGTAGGCCGCGCCGAAATGGTACGCGGCGACTGGATCAAGCCCGGTGCGCTGGTCATTGACGTCGGCACCAACCAGATTCCCGATCCCACCAAAAAGAGCGGCAACCGGCTCGTGGGCGATGTCTGTTTTGACGAAGCCAAAGAAGTCGCTGGAGCCATCACCCCCGTCCCCGGCGGGGTAGGGCCGATGACCATTGCGATGCTGATGCAGAATACGCTGAAAGCGGCGGAAATGGCCGATCAACAATAAAAACTTTCCCGAAAAAAAAGATGGACGGAATTGTACAATTCCGTCCATCTTTTTTTTCGGTGCTTTCTCTTCCTATGTCCACCCTCCTCCTCACCCACGCCACCCTCCTCGCCACTTTCGACGAGACCCGCCGCGAAATCCCCGACGGCGGCCTGTTTATCCGCGACGGCTTCATCGAGCAAGTCGGCCCCACCGCCGAACTGCCCACCGAAGCCGACGAAATCCTCGACCTGACCGATCACATCCTCCTGCCCGGACTGGTCAACACCCACCATCATTTTTACCAAACCCTCACGCGTGCCGTCCCCGCCGCCCAAAACGCCAACCTCTTCAACTGGCTCAAAACCCTCTACCCCATCTGGGCGCGCCTCACCCCGGACGACATCTACACCTCCACCCAAACCGCCCTCGCCGAACTCGCCCTCTCCGGCTGTACCACCGCCTCCGATCACCTCTACCTCTACCCCAACGGCTCCAAACTCGACGACGAAATCCACGCCGCGCGCGAAATCGGCGTTCGCCTGCACGCCTCCCGCGGCTCGATGAGTCTGGGCGAAAGCAAAGGCGGCCTGCCCCCGGACTCGGTGGTGGAAGACGAAGACGCGATCCTGCGCGAGAGTCAGCGCCTGATCGAGCAGTATCACGATCCCAAACCGGGCGCGCTCACCCGCGTGGTGCTGGCCCCCTGTTCGCCGTTCAGCGTCACGCCCGAATTGATGCGGCAAAGTGCGATCCTGGCGCGGCAGTACGGCGTTCACCTGCACACCCACCTCGCGGAAACGGCGGATGAAGAAGCGTTTTGCATCGAAATGTTCGGCAAGCGTCCCGTCGCGTTGATGGAAGAATTGGCTTGGGTAGGGCACGATGTCTGGTTTGCCCACTCCGTGCATGTCAACGACGCGGAAATTGGGGTGTACGCGCACACCGGGTGCGGCGTGGCACACTGCCCGTCCTCGAATATGCGTCTGGCGTCGGGCATTGCTCCGGTGATGAAGATGCGCGCGGCGGGGGTTAAGGTGGGGTTGGGGGTGGATGGCTCCGCGAGCAATGACGGTTCCCATTTACTCGCGGAAGCGCGACAAACCATGCTCCTCGCGCGGCTGGATGCGGGTTTGCGCGGGGCGTCCCTCTCCGGGGAGGATGCGCCGCCGTTGATGACGGCGCGGCAAGCGTTGGAGTTGGGGACACGCGGGGGGGCGGCGGTCCTCGGACGGGCGGACATCGGCTCGCTCGAATCGGGCAAATGTGCGGATTTGTTTGCAATCAACCTGAATCGTCTAGATTATGCGGGTGCGCTTCACGACCCCCTGGCGGCGACAGTTTTTTGCCAGCCTGTGACCGTAGATTACACGTTAGTGGGCGGAAAATTTATCGTGAAAGAAGGCCATCTGGTAACGGTTGATTTACCGAGATTGGTCGAAAAGCATAATCGGGCGGCCACCCGGTTATTGAATGGGTAGCCAAAGGCTCCAAAAGGCTCGTTTAGAGCGGAATTTTGGTCATTTAGAACAAAAATTCCCTCGAAATTACCAGGACAAATCCCTTCAGGTGATGATATACTGAACGGATAAGCGAGGTCTTTCGCTTTAAATAATCACGAGAAAGGAGAAAAGCCATGGCCTACAGCCACAAGAATTCTAAAGGAGTGACTTATTATCTCCACTCCAGCAAAACCACGCTAAAGAGTGGCAAAGAACAGACCCTGTATTACTTTGCCAAAGAAGTCAAAGCGGGCGCGTTGGATGCTGTTCCCGCAGGATATGCAGTTTCCGAAAGCAAAAATGGTTTGCCCGTGTTGAAGAAAGCATAACGGTTTGAGTTGAAAAAAACGGCGCACAATTGTGCGCCGTTTTTTTATTAGACACTCCCGTTTTTGGCGGGAAAAGTGCCGAAATTTTGAAGGGATGGGGAATGCACATTCCCCATCCCTTCAAAATTTCGGGTTTCCATCCTGTTACCTTTTTTATTTCGAGCGTTTTTCTAAAGCCAATAACCAGGCTTTTGTCTGTGTGCCGCCCGGCGCGCCGTACCCACGCAGGGAACCATCGGCGCCAATCACCCGATGACAGGGAATGAGGAGGGGGATGGGGTTCGTCGCCCCCGCGCGGCCTACGGCGCGGGCGGCTTGCGGTTTCCCGATCTGGGCGGCGAGTTGTCCGTAGGTCCGGGTTTCTCCGAAGGGGATGGCTAATTGTTGTTCTAAAACTTGTCGCTGAAATGGGGTACACAAGGCCCAATCAATCTCCAACTCAAACGTAGTGCGTTGTCCGTTTAGATATTCTTCAAACTGGTCGCGCGGGGTACCGGTATTCTCCACCGTGGGAATACCCCCCAGCTGTTGTGCGATCCGGGCGGCGAACGCGGTCAGGTCTCCCCCAATTTCCGCGGCGACGACGCCCTGTGCGGTCCAGGCAATGTTCACCGGGCCGAGGGGGGTGGTGGGGATTTGGGAGACGGAGAAGGGTGTGGGCATGGGAGGGGCAGTATTCAGTATTCAGTATTCAGTGGGCAGTATTCAGTGGGCAGAGGGGAGGTTTATTGGAGGGTGGTGTGGGCGAGGATGTCTTGGGCGAGGGTTTGGAGGGCTGAGGCCTCGGTGGGGTCGGTGTGGTGGGATTTCCAGAACAGGTCGAGGAGTTCGAGGGGGGTGAGGGAGCCGATGTTTTGGTTGTCGGCGAGGCGGGCGCGGACTTCGGCTTGGGGGCGTTTGATGAAGTGGAATTCAAAACAGTCTTTGCAGTGGGCGCGGATGGCGGCTTCGTCGATGAGGGCTTCCCAATCGCGCGGGTATTCCAAAATCAGGCGGAAAATGGCGTCTTTGAGTTTTTTGGGAGCCGGTAGGCCGCTGAGGATGTAATCGGTGACGTTTTCTTGGGTTTCGAGTTTGATGTAGCGATCGAGAAAGGGACGAAGGTGTTCGAGCTTATGCCATGCGGCGTCGGTGGGGTGATCTTTTTCGAGGGTAACGACGATGTAAAATTTGTCTTCTGCAATTTCGCCGAAGTCTACGCGTTCGATGGAGCCGGGGTAGATGACGGGGGGTTGACTGCCTTCGTTGAGGTCTTGGGGTTTGTGGATGTGACCGAGGGCGACGTAGTCTAGGCGTGTGTCACGAACGAGAGAGCCGGAGAGAACGAGGTCCGCGCCCAGGAGGACATTTCTCTCGCCGCCAAATTTTGCGCCCTGGACGGATGCGTGGGCGAGGAGAATGGTGGGGAGGGTGGGGTCAGCTTTTTCCAGCCAGAGGTTGACGAGGGTGCCGAGTTTGTCTTCGAGTTGGGTGTAGACTTCGGCGGGGCTTTCGGTTTGCAGGTCGAGGGAGGCCATCATGCCGGAGCGGGAAACCCACGGGAGGGCAACGACTTGCAGGGGAAGGTTCCACAGGTCCGCGGGGCGGAGGAATTGAGGTTTGTCGAGGACGCGGACGTTGGGGACTTCGAGGGTGCTGAAGGTTTCGAGGGCGTGGGCACGTCCGAGGGCGGGGGAAAGATCGTGGTTACCGACGAGGAGCAGGGTGGGGATGCCCGCGTGGGACAGGCGCATGATCCGGCGACCCCACTCCCGTTGAAAAGTGGGGGCGGGCGAACGATCTTTGTACGCATCTCCGGCGAAGAGGACGAGGTCCACTTTTTCGGCAATCGCCGCGTCCACGATGGTGTCGAGGGATTTGAGGAAGTCGAGGACGCGGATGGGAAGACCGGTTTCGGGGTCGTGGCGGCCATAGTTGGCCATATCAATGTGGGCGTCGGCAAAATGGAGGAGTTTGAGCATGGGGAGATTTTAACCGCAAAGACGACAAAGGGGAAACGCAAAGAGCGCAAAAATTATGCAAACAGAAGTTGTTCTTTACAACCTCATTTCTGGTAGGTTGTGAAATCTCGTTTCAATTTAGCCCCCGCTTTGAAGGCGTGTGAGTTGTTCCAACGCCTCCCCATCATTCGAATTCAAATCCACCGCGTGTTGCATGTCCGCCAGTGCCCCCGCCACATCCCCCAGTTGTTCCTTCGCCAACCCGCGCCAGTAGAAGGTTTCTTCGATGGTTTGTTCGCCCATCGAGAAGAGGGTGGTGTCGGCGAGGGTGATCACGTCCTGGTAGCGGCCTGTCTCGAAGTAGGCTTTGTAGGGGCCGTGTTGGTACCAGACCATGCGCCAGGGGCGCTCTTCTTCGGGGAGTTGGGCATACATGGAGAAGGCGGTGTCGTAGGCCGTGGCGGCTGACGCGTAATCTTCCAGGCCGACGAGGCTGGAACCCTTATTGAACCAGGCGAAGAACAACGCTTGCCCTGTGGCTGTGGCAATTTCTTCGTCCGCTCTGTCCACCGAATCCTGAAAACTGAACCCTGGATCAGCCAGCGATCCCAAAATCCCCATCAATTCAGCTTCACGTGCGGGCGGGTAAACGACGATGAACGTGTAGTTGAAGGATTGCCAGGCCGTGTTCAATTTTTCGTAGGGTTCGGGAAAATCGGCCTGAATGTACGAGTCTTGGGTGATGAAGCGGGCATTGGCATCCTCGTATCCGGAGACGAGGGCGTAGTGGCCGATCCAACCATCCACTCCGATGAGGTCGAGGGTTTTTTCAACGATGGTGGGGAAACCTGCGGCCACGAGTTGTTTGAGCAAATCCAGATTGCCGCCCACTCGATACAAGGCATTCCATTCGGTTTGGGTTTCGACATAAGCGACTAATTCTGTCGGGCTGACGTTTTTGTCGCGGGCGTTGGGTTTGAGAAACAGGGCGGTGTTCCGTTGGTCGCCCACCCAGCCCCAATAAGAGAGTTGCATGGCAAGCGTCGCCGGGCCGCAGTTGTTCCATTGTTCGTATTCGTGAAGGATGCCGGTGAGGCGCACGCTGTCCGGGATGGCGGTGGGGGTCAGGGTGGGCGTTGGGGTGTCGGAGGGCAGTGGGGTGGGGGAAGGGGTGAATGTCGCTCCGCTTACGGGAAGAGGAGAAGCAGTGAGGAGAGGGGTCGGGGAGGGGATGAGCGCGCGGAGGGTCGCGGTAACGCTTTGGGCGATGGCAGTCCCCTGTTCGGACGGGGTACTGCCACCCAGCGGGGTGGCAAACCCCGAGGGCACAAAAACCGCCTCTTCCGGGGGAAAAATCGCTCGCCAGATTTGGGCACGTGCGTTCGCGATCCGCCATTCCAACCGAGATTTGACGGGGGGGAGTTGGTAAACCAGGAGTGCGAGAATCGCCAGCGCGAGGAGGCTGAGGATGACGGTTTTTCGGGTGAGGCGCATTTTTAGTGGACGGTGGTCAGTGTTCAGTTTGAATACTGGTTACTGAATACTGGTTACTGTCTATCCCCCTCCCTGAATCCGTTGTAACTCGCTAAATCCAGGGCCAAAGTTGAGATTAAGGGTAATGGACGTTTGCAGGTCTTCCACCGCGCCGGCTAAATCACCTATGGCTTCTTTGGCGAGGCCGCGCCAGTAGAAAGTTTCTTCGAGGATGGGGTCTTTGATGTTGTCCAGGGTTTGATCGGCGAGGGTGATCACGTCTTGATAACGTCCGGTGTAATAGTAGGCCCTATACGGGCCGGTCTGGTACCACATCATCCGCCAGGGGCGGGTGGCGGAGGGAAGGGCGGCATAGACGTTGAATGCGGCATCAAAGGAGGTGGCGGCCCCGGCGTAATCTTGTAAAGCGTTCAGCGAATTGCCCCGATTGAACCAGGCATAAAATTCGCCCAACCCGCCAAGGGTTTGAATTTCGGCATCGGCGATTTCGAGGGCGTGGTTGTTCGCCCAGGTTTCATCCGCGAAATCCCCCAAAACGGTGAAGAGTTCGGCTTCTTGCGCGGGATCATATATCACAAGGAAAATGTAGTTGAAACCCCGCCAGGACTTCGCCATTTCATCATAGTCATAGCGCATCCCTTCACCGTGATAGGTGTCCATCGAGATGAATTGCTCTTTGGCATCGTCATATCCGGCGAGCAGAAGATAGTGTCCCAACCACCCTACGCCATCGATCACATCATCTTTTTCGACAATCGGGGGAAATCCGGCGGCGATGAGGGCTTTGAGGAGGTCCAAATTGCCTCCAGGCCGAACCAGCATTCGTAATCCCGCTTGCGCTTCGACGTAGTTTTGCATTTCGTAGGGCATCGTATTTTTATCGTCGAAACGTTCTTTGGAACCACGAATGAAGGCTCCAACTTCCTGACGATCTACGGTCCAGCCCCAATAGGAAAGGGTGGTGGCGAGTGTGGAGGGGCCGCAGTAGTTCCATAGCCCGTGTTGGTGTTGGTATTTGAACCCGGTGAGCCGGACGGTCGCCGGAAGTGGGGTGGGGGTTAACGTAGGGAGTGGGGTGATGGTCGGGGTAGAGGTCGGCCCTGGCTGGGTCGCGGTGGGGAGATCGGTGGGCGCCGGGGTGGGGGTGTTGGTGGGGGCGAGGAGCACTTGCAGGGTCTGGGTGACGGAGAGGTTGATCTCATCCGTTTGTTCTTGGGGAACGAAGACAACTTCTTCGGGGGGATTCAGTTTATATTTAATATCTGCCGCCCACAAATCCAGGCGCGTGCGAATGGGCGGAAAGAAGGAAGCCGCCACGCCCAGGAGAATGAGCACAGGGATGATAATCATCAGAGGTTTTACAAATTTTTGAGACATAGGTGGCATTGTATCAAGGGTTGATTAAGACGGAATGACAGAATATACTTAGCATCATGCAAAACGTTACCCTTTCCCTTCCTGATAACATCATGAGGCGAGCCAGACAATCTGCGGCAGTTTTGAAACGTCCTGTGGAAGAACTTTTAACTACGATGCTGGATGCTGTTTTACCTGAAGTCGCTGATGTGCCAGCAGAATTCCAGGTTGAGTTGGCGCAGATGACCTGGTTGAGCGATACAAAACTGTGGGAATTGGCAAATCAACTGATGACGAAGAAGAATCAGGAGCGTTTAGAAGCCTTAACGGAAATAAAAGCGCAACGTACACTCACGCAGGGGGAAGAAGAGACACTGGAAACGCTTCGGAAAGAATATGGCCGCATTACCTTGCTCAAAGCACGCGCTTATACCTTATTGAGTTTGCGAGGAGGGCGTCCTTTGTTACAAGATGCCTAGGGGCATATGGGAGAAAAAATTTCACCATCTGTGCGACAAAAAGTCGCCGAACGAGCTGAATTCCAATGTGAATATTGTTTAACGCCGCAAAAATTGAGCGGCGCGCAAATGCATGTGGAACATTATCTCCCACGCTCGCAAGGGGGAACTTCCAATTTGGAAAATCTCTGTTATGCCTGTGCCTGGTGCAATAGTTATAAAGGGGACAAAACATCCGCCTTCGATTCGCTCACAGGAAAAAATATTCGGATTTTTAACCCTCGAACACAAATTTGGCGTGAGCATTTCCAGTGGAGTCAGGATGAAATACAGGTAATCGGCATCACAGATGTGGGGCGCGCCACGGTCGAAGCCCTGAAAATGAACAATCCATTTATTTTGCCTTCAAGAAGATTTTGGGTTCAAGCTGGGTGGAAAGCAAAATAGTTATCCCCACCCTCGCGCCCGTGCGATGGCCCACGCAAAAATCTCTGCGTACCGTTTGGCCGAGGTCTCCCAAGACAAATCCTGACGCATCCCGTTTTGTTGAATCTCGCGCCAGTGGGATGGGTTGCGGTGAAACGTCTGTACCGCCCGGTTCAACGCGCCCCAAAACGCATCTACGTTGTAATCATAAAAACTAAAGCCCGTGTAACCATCGAAGACCGTATCCGCCAGCCCCCCCGTCGCGCGGACGACTGGAACCGTACCGTAACGCATAGCGATCATTTGTCCCAGCCCGCACGGTTCAAATCGGGAGGGCATCAGGAACATATCCGCTCCGGCGTAAATCATTTGGGAGAGCATAGCATCATAGGTCAGGTACGCCCGCATTTTGTCTTTATGATATTGGGCGAGGCGCATAAACATTTGCTCATATTCGTCCGCCCCTGTGCCCAACACAATAAACTGGGCATCTCCCCCCGCATAGTTGTTCAGCAGGAGATGGAGCGCGTGCCCCATCAAATCCAGCCCTTTTTGGAAATCCAGCCGGGAGACCATCGCCACGAGCGGGACATCATCCCGTTGGGGTAAACCGACACGCGCCTGGAGGTCGCGCTTGTTGAAAATTTTCCCGTCAAGCGTGTCGGCGTCGAAGCGGTGGGCGATGTGGGGATCGGTGGCCGGGTTCCACACATCCGTATCAATGCCGTTCAAAATACCGTGCACGTCAAATGCGCGGGTGTGCAGAAGTTTGTCCACGTGCGCGCCCAGTTCGGGGGTCATGATCTCGCGGGCGTAGGTGGGGCTGACGGTGTTGATCATCGTTGCGTGTTGGATGCCACGGGCCATGAAATTCACTTCGTCGTACCCCTCTTCGCGCAGGGCATAGGTTTGGATGCCCATGTAGTTGAATATGTCCCAATGGGTGCGGCCCTGATGTGCGAGGTTGTGAATGGTGAAAACGGTGGGGATTCCGCGGAAACGTTCATCCACTGACCCCGCGGTGGCAAGCCAGGTGATGAACGGGGCGGCGTGCCAGTCATGGGCGTGGATGATGTCCGGTTTCCAATCCATCGCCAGGATCAGTTCTGCCACAGCTTTCGCAAAAAAGGCGAATCGGTACGCGTCGTCACTGTATCCGTAAATCTCGGAGCGTCCAAACATATTCCACTCGGCGATGAAGTAGATCGGCACGTCTGACCCTGGCAGGGTGCCGTGCAAAGCTCCTGCGGGGAGCACGCCCGCACCGGTGGGCACCCACAACTGACCGGGGAGGGCTTCCAACCCGTATTTGTTGGTCGTGTGGTATTCATGTTCGATCTTTTGGTAAGCAGGCATCACCACACGCACATCGTGCCCGAGGTTTCGCATGTATTTGGGCAGGGCGCCACAGACATCGGCCAGGCCGCCCGTTTTGGCAAAAGGCGCTACTTCAGCGGAGATTGAGAGAATTTTCATGGGGTTGTCCGGTTTGTGAGGAGATCTAGGATGGATTGTTGCGTATTGGTCAGGGCAGTGGCAATAAATTGAACAAAAGGTTCCAACATGCCCTGATCGGCTTCACTGAGGGTTTCCAGATATTTACGGCGGGTTTCGCGGCGAATGATGGCAGGAGGATAGCCTTTTCGGATCAACAGCAAATTCATCAACAGCCGTGCCCCGCGCCCGTTGCCATCATCAAAAGCATGAATACGAACGAGATTGTAATGAGCAAGGGCGGCAGTGAGCAAGATATGTTGAGTTTCGAGATTTTCTTGAATCCAGTTGCATAAGAATTCTACTTCATTGGAAACTTGAAGCGGATCGACGTAGAAGTGAATATTCCCATTAGGCTGTAAAACGTGATTGGGCAAGCGTTTGAATTCCCCAGGTAGGACGGGCTTTTTCACGCGCTGTCCATATTCATTTATCGCTTCAGTATGCGTAATGCCCGATAACAAAAGTGCGTTAATTTCCTTAAGCAAGCCTGGGGTGATGGAACGTTCATCCTTGACCACCTGATAAACAAAATCTATCGCTTCGGCATGATTACGCGCATCCAGAAAATCTTTGAACGGTTTCCCTTCGACGGTTAAGCCTTCTTGCAAAAAAAATAAGGTTTCTCCACGGGTTAATGAACTCCCCTCCAGCGCGTTAGAATCAACCGTCCAATCTATCCGTAAAGATTGCTGGATAGCTATCCACAGTTCGGGGTTGAAGGGCTTTTGGGCTTCGATTTGCGCGCGTTGTTGCTCAACCTGAGTCAGTTGTTTTTGAAGGGACAGGGAATGGATGGGACCATAAAACGAAGGCACGCGAGCATTTTACTTCATTTTGGAAAGTACGTTACAGGTGAGAAAGTTCAGCTCACACCAGTAATTCTTAGTTTGCCACGAACGGCGTTCCTTCAAACGCCCTCGCTGAATTCAAAGGATGCCTATTAAGGAACGCCGTTCGTCGGCTCGTTTCCATATTGAGAAAGTTCAGCTCACACATATCCAGATTGTCATACTTCTTCCGGGTGGTATAATGCCCTGCGCTAAAATTTCAATCCACTATAGATGGTTCTACCGGGATTAACGGGATGAAAACCCGACCTTTCCCGTCAAAAACGGAAGAGCCTTATTTATTCTCTGTACATTCCTATGCTCGACAAAATTAAAATCATCGAAACTCGTCTTTCCGAAATTGACGAAGAACTCAATCACGTGGGGGGAAACTACGAGCGGGCCGCTGAACTCGGCAAAGAACGCTCCGAAATCGAACCACTGGTCGTCAAAGGGCAGGAATACCGCCAGGCCATCGAAAACCTGGAACAGGCGCGGGAACTCGCCAACGGCCATGATCCCGAAATGGCCGAACTCGCCGCCCTCGAAATCGAAGAACTCGAACCTAAAATTGAACAGTTGGGGCAAGAAATTAAAACCATGCTCCTGCCCAAAGACCCCCGCGACGACCGGAACGTCATCGTCGAAATCCGGGCCGGCGCGGGCGGCGATGAAGCGGGCATTTTCGCCGCCGATCTCTTCCGTATGTACACCCGCTACGCCGAACGTCTGCGCTGGAAGACCGAACTGCTGGATGAAAACGAAACCGGCGTGGGGGGCTACAAAGAAGTCGTGTTTATGATCAAAGGCGCCGGCGCCTTCTCCCGTCTCAAATACGAATCCGGCGTTCACCGGGTCCAACGCGTGCCCGTGACCGAATCGCAAGGCCGCATCCACACCTCCACCGCCACCGTCGCCGTCCTGGCCGAAGTAGATGAAGTGGAAATTGACATTCCAGTAAACGACCTCCGCATTGATGTGTTCAAATCCGCCGGGGCGGGTGGGCAAAACGTCCAAAAGAACGCCACCGCCATCCGCATCACCCATCTCCCCACCGGCATGGTCGTCACCTGCCAGGATGAACGCTCCCAAACCCAAAACCGACTCCGTGCGATGGGCATTCTCCGCGCCCGCCTATTCGAAATGGAAGATGAAAAACGCCGTCTCGAAATCGAATCGGAACGCCGCTCCCAAGTAGGCAGTGGTGACCGCTCCGAAAAAATCCGCACCTACAACTACCCCCAATCGCGTGTGACCGATCACCGCATCAACGTGTCCTCCTACAACCTCCCCGTGGTCATGGACGGCGAGTTGGACACCTTCATCGACGAACTCGCCACCCGCAACGAAGCCGAACGCCTCGCCGCCGCAGGCCTGGACAATTGAAAATAGTGAATGATGAATAGTGAATTCTTAATGGTTAATGATCTCCCTCATTCCCAATTGACAATTCAACATTCACTATTGACTATTAAATCTCGCCTCGCCCCTCACACCGCCACCCCCTCCCTCGACGCCCAGGTTCTCCTCGCCCATCTCACCGGCCACCCCCGCGCGTGGCTCCTCGCCCACCCGTCAGCCACCCTGACGCCTCCCGCGGTTCAAGACCTCGAAGCCTCCCTCCAAAAACTTGAAGCGGGCCTCCCCCTCCCCTACCTCCTCGGAGAATGGGAATTTTTCGGCTTAAAATTCAAAGTCACCCCCGATGTCCTCATCCCCCGCCCGGAAACGGAACTGCTTGTAGAAACCGCACTCGCGTGGCTCAATCATTCTCCCTTGCCTGCCGGAAAGGGGGTCTACGCCGTCGATGTGGGCACTGGGTCTGGGTGCATCGCCATCTCCCTCGCCGTCCACTGCCCCGCCCTCCACATCCTCGCCACCGACCTCTCCCCTGCCGCGCTCGAAGTCGCTCGCCAGAACGCCGAACTACACCAAGTTGCACATCGCATCACTTTCCTCGAAGCCAACTTATTGGATGTCCCCTCTCCGCCTACCTCCTTCCGCCTTTATCCTTCCGCCTTCTCCCTCATTACCGCCAACCTCCCCTACATCCCCACCGCCACCCTCCACACCCTCGACGTGTACGGGCGCGAACCCACCCTCGCCCTGGATGGCGGCCCCGACGGCTTAACCCTCATCCGCCGGTTGTTGACCCAAGCCGTAACGCCCCTCGCCCCGGGCGGGTTAATGCTCTTGGAAATCGAAGCAACGCAAGGCCAACTCGCCTCCACCCTCGCCCGACACCATTTCTCAGACGCCCACATCCAAATCCACCCCGACCTCGCAGGCCACAACCGCCTCCTCTCCATCCAATCCCCCCTCACCACCGAACCGTTGAATCGCTGAATCGCAGAATCGATCCCTATGAAAACCACCCTCCTCTCCGCCAAAGACCCCTACGCCCTCCGCCACGCCGTGGATATCCTTCGCAACGGGGGCATGGTCGCCTTTCCAACGGATACCGTTTATGGCTTAGGATCGTTGGCCTTTGATTCGATGAGCGTAGACCGGCTATATATTGCTAAAGGGCGCAGTCATGAAAAAGCCATTGCAATCCTGATAAGTGGCACGGAGCAACTTTCGCAAGTCTCACAAAACTTAAGCGAAATGGCCTTAAAACTTGCAAAACAATATTGGCCTGGCCCCCTCACCCTGGTGGTTCAACGTCACCCTGCCGTACCCGAAACGATCTCCCCGCTCCCGACTGTGGGGATTCGGGTCCCCGATCATTTGGTTGCCCTCAAACTTCTCGCCATGGCCGGGCCAATGGCCGTCACCTCCGCGAACCTTTCCGGCGAAAGCAACACCAACTCCGCCAAAGAAGTGATGGATCAATTGGGGGGACGGATTCACATGATTTTGGACGGGGGGCGCTCCCCGGGCGGGATCCCCTCCACGGTGGTGGACTGTACCACGCCCGAACCCGTTGTCCTGCGCACTGGCCCAATCTCAATCCGAGATATTCAAAAGACGTTGGGGAAAATCGAATAACCTCACCTCAACATTTTCCAAATCTCCCCCTCTCACCAAACCTTTAACTCTTCTTCATACAATGTTTAAGTGCGGCGAGGATAATACAAATACATCCTCCTCCCCAAAAAAGTCGCACAAGGAAATTTCCTGAGTGCGGCTTTTTGGTTAACCCCACAAAACAGCATCAAACTTCCGTCAGCGGCCAATTCGGCAGGGCGTCGAAATCCAGCCCGTCCCGCTGACCCTTCAAAAACCGGAAATGTCCCGCCCCGGCGATCATGGCGGCGTTATCCGTACACAAAAACAACGGGGGAATATACACGGGGAGCAGGGTTCGCATCCCGAACGCTTTCCGCAATTCCGCGTTTGCCGATACCCCGCCCGCGACCACAATCCCTTTTGCCCCAAACTTTTTCGCCGCTTCGACCGTTTTTACGACCAACACTTCCACCACCGCCATCTGAAAACTCGCCGCCATATCTAAGACCATATCCGAGACCCTATCTCCGGCGGGAATGGGCGCACGCTTTTCTTCCCAGCCGCGCACCTCGCGCAACACCGCTGTTTTTAGCCCGCTGAAAGAAAAATTCCAACTCCCTTCCAACCACGCGCGGGGCAGTTTAAACGTCAGAGGATTACCCCCCTGCGCGGCTTTTTGAATCGCGGGGCCGCCAGGGTAGCCCAGGTCGAGCAGGCGCGCTACTTTGTCAAATGCCTCCCCCGCCGCGTCGTCCAGGGTGCCTCCCAATCGTTCGTAGGTGAGATGATCGCGCATCAGGATCAATTCCGTATGCCCTCCGGAGACGATCAACACCACGAGCGGAAATTCCGGTTCGGGAACGGGATCCGCGCCCGCGCGGGTGAGCCACGCCGAATACAGGTGCCCCTCCAGGTGGTTGACCCCGATCAGGGGTTTGCCACTCCCGATCGCCAACCCCTTCGCCATGTTGATCCCCACCACAAGCGACCCCGGCAGACCCGGCCCGCGGGTGACCGCGATCGCGTCCACATCTCCCAGACTGAGGTGGGCTTGTTTGAGGGCTTCATCCACAATCGCGTGAACGGTCAAAATATGCTGGCGCGAGGCCACTTCCGGGAACACGCCCCCATATTTCGCGTGGATGGCCTCCTGGGAGGCGACCACGTTCGAGTGAATCACGCGCCCATCTTCCACGATGGCCGCGGCGGTTTCATCACAAGAACTTTCAATACCAAGAATACGGGTGGGAGCGCTCATTTACCTTATCTACCTTATCTACCTTATCTACCTTATCTACTATATTTACCGTATCTACCCCCGAACCGGAATCACCAAATCCAACGGGTATTCCGCCAAAATTTCAAATTTCCCATCCAGGCGCACCCAAACGGTGTCTTCCAGCCGGACGCCCATGCCTTTTTCGGGGTAGTACAGGCCGGGTTCAACGGTCACGACTGCGCCGGAGAAAAGGGTGTCTTTGTCGGTGGCGTAGGTTTTATTGCGGAACCAGGGGGCCTCGTGAACATGCAGACCGAGGCCGTGCCCCAACGAGTGAATGTACCCCTCTTGCAGGGTGGGGTCTTCCCGAATGGTTTTGTGCCCCAGCCCCACAAATAAATCACAGACGCGTTCCTGATAATCGGCGTTGTTGCTGTTGTGTTTGAGTTCGCTCATGACGGTTTCGTAGGTGGAACGCACGTCGTCGTACAAACTCTCCACTCCATCGGGTGCGTAGCCCAGGCTCCAGGTGCGGGTGAAATCGTAGTGATACCCACCCCCGGCCTCGCACGGAAAGATGTCGAAGATGATGGTTTTGCCCGTTTCCAGGACATCGTCCGGGTTGCCCTGGCTGTGGGGGACGCCCGCATCCCGTCCCTGCGCGAAGATGAACCCTCCGGGGGCTTCCGCGCCCCGTTCGGCGAGCCAGAAGTTGATCCGGCGTTTGACATCCCCGATGGTGAGCGGAGTCCCGTCCGGTTTGACCAGTTTGCCGTTTTTCGTGTGGTGGGTGCTGAGAAATTCAGCGGTCAGGCCGACAACTTCGGTGGTGACTTTGCCCATGTGGCGGATGCGTTCGATTTCGGTGTCGTCTTTGGTCGCCATCGCTTGCAGGAGTAGGGAGTTGCCGGCTGGTTCGCCAATGATTTCGAGATCAGGCATAATTTTTTGCAGGCGGGTGAAGACGGCGAAGGCTTCGTTGAGTTCGGTTTTGCCGTAGAGGGAAACACGCCCGGAGGTGACCCCTACGTCGATGAGCATTTGTTTGTAGCGGAGGGCGGTGGCGAGGATGCGGTCGCCTTGCGCTTCTTGAAGCAGGTCTTTGAAGTTGTATTCGGTGATGTTTTTGGTGAGGAGGCCGGATTTGGCGGCTTCGTCCCGTTCCATGGTGCCGTGGAAGAGGACGGGGGCGGCGTCGCGCGGTTTGATCAGGTCGGCGTGGGTAAGGCCCGCACCGCCCGTGAGGTAGTACATGGCGGGGTTGTGTTGCGCCGCGCCGGTGACGAGCAGGGCGTCGATTTTGTGTTCATGCATGAGACGGTCGAGGTCGGATTTCATTTATGCTTCCTTTTGACACGAATTTCACGAATTATACGAATGTGTGGCATTCAAGCAGGATTTTACCGCGTGAAGAAGGTTTTCGTCTTGTTCTTCTAAAACGGTGCGCGGGTCGAGAAGAACTTGATCGTTTTCGACGCGAGCGATGATGGGCGGGGTGGCGTTGCGGAGGGTGGAGAGGAATCGTTGCGGGGAGGGGACTTTGAGGGCAAGGAGGGTGGTGGGGAGGGTTTCGCCGGGGAGACTGCCGCCGCCGATGGTGGATTCGCCGGGGATCAGTTCGCCCGTGCCGAGGGCGTCGCGCCAGGTTTGCGCGCGGGTGCGGATCGCGTCCGGGGTCAGGCTGATCATCCGCCAGATGGGGATTTCGCGTGCGGCTTCGCCTTTCAAATAGTGGAGCAGGGTGGCGGAGAGGGCGGCGTAGGTGAGTTTGTCGGCGCGGAGGGCGCGGGCGAGGGGGTGTTTTTTGAGTTTGGCGACTAAATCGGCGCGCCCGGCGATGATGCCTGCCTGGGGGCCGCCGAGGAGTTTGTCGCCAGAGAAGGTGACGAGGTCAACCCCTGCGGCGAGGGATTCCTGGACGGTGGGTTCGTGGGTTAAGCCGTAGGGCGCGGTATCGAGGAAGGTGCCGGAGCCGAGGTCTTCGACGTAGGGGAGGTTGTGCGCGTGGGCGAGGGTGGCGAGTTCGGCGCGGGTGGGTTCGGTGTGGAAGCCGAGGATGCGGAAGTTGGATTGGTGGGCGGAGAGGAGGAGGGCGATGGGTTGCTCCGCGAGGGCGGTTTCGTAGTCGCGGAGGTGGACCCGGTTCGTCGCGCCGATTTCGACGAGTTTGGCGCCGGATTGGGCCATCACGTCGGGGATGCGGAACCCGCCGCCGATTTCGACGAGTTGGGTGCGGGAGATGAGGACGCGGCGACGTTTGGCGAGGGCGGAGAGGACGAGCATGACCGCGGCGGCGTTGTTGTTGACGACGAGGGCGGCTTCGGCGCCGGTGAGGCGTTTAAGCAGGTCTTCGGCGTGGTCGTAGCGGGAGCCGCGCTGGCCTTTGGGGAGGTCGTATTCGAGGTTGGTGTAGCCGAGGGCGGCCGTTTGCATGGCCTGGATGGCGGCGCGGCTGAGGGGGGCGCGGCCCAGGTTAGTGTGAATGATGACGCCGGTGGCGTTGATGACGGGTTGGAGGGTGGGGGTGGTCCAGGTGTGGAGGAGGTGGGATGCGCGGGCGATGATCGTTTCGGGGGCAGGGGCTTCGTCGCCGGAAGTTTGGAGGCGGGTACGGGTTTCGTCGAGCGTGGCGCGGAGGGCGTCGGTGGTGAGGGGGCGTCCGAATTCGAGGAGGAGGGATTCGGAGAGGGTGAGGAGGCGGTCTATGGAGGGAAGTGATCTGAGGGGATTAGTCATAGAAAGTTACTTGTTCTCCGTAAGTTGAATGATTTTTACACCCTCAACTGAACCCGGCCACGGGACGAACAAAGATTCTTGACGAATACCTTGCGCTTCTACAAATTTGAAGTCGAAAAGATTAGCCATCTCTTCGATAGTTGTTGGAACAGTAAATATCAATTCAACAGAAGAATCCATTTCAATTTTGGTTGGGCGTGGATCGTTTTTATTCATGGTTGCCCCATAGTGAGCCACGACGCCACTTTGTGGGTACCAAAAATCATAGGCAAATTGCCAGGAGGATTCTTGTTCGATAGTAACGGCGGTGTAGTGACTTGGTGCACCAAAGCACTCTAAAACCTTTTTAGCCGTTAAATTCGGGGAATACCAGGAAATATAAACTTTTTGAAATTTTCCTTGCACGAAATATACAGCGTAACTTATGCTTTCCGCCTGCCATGTAGTGTATGTGTATTCTTGTTCAGTAACTGATAAGATTAAATCCTCGGATAAGTCATATTTTCCACTAGCCCATTTTGAAATTGAGTCAGGAGCTTGTTGTGCTAACTCAGCTACCAGGGTTTTTCCAGTTGTGATAACTTCTGTGCAAGAAGGAGCAAACCATGCCTGGTACACAGAGCTAGCCCACCTTGCGCTGATATAAAGAATGCATAACAGGATTATTCCATAAGTAAGGAGCGATCTTTTCAGTTTGAAAATTGATGGAGAAGATTGAGTTGTTTCCATATTTAGGATTGCCTTTCCAACCCCAACTCCGCCGCCAGCGCATAAAACCGCTTCGCCTCCTCCACATTCCCCAGCAACTCATACGATTTCCCCATATTGACATACAACGACGGATAAAACGCCTTCACCCGCTCGTCGTTCACGGCGTCTGCCCGGTTGAGCGCTTCCTGGTTCCAGCGAAACGTTGCTTCGTGCGTGTCCTGAAAGCGGGCGACGTAATGGGCGGCGATACAGGCTTCGTAGTCGTCTGTGGCGGAGTCCCAGGCTTGTTGGTAGAGGGCGCGGGCATCGTCGGGGCGGTGTTGGTATTCGGCTTCGGTGCCCTGGATGCAGAGTTGGAGGACGGGGTTGGTGAGGTCCATTTAGGGAAAATATGCAGGTGACTGTCATTTTGAAAATGACAGTCACCTCTCTAAAAACTAACTACTGTTTACTCACGACTATTCACTCACGGCTTCCACAAACTCCGCTCCCTCAGCCGCAACAACCACTCCACCAACCCTAACCCTGCCGCAATCCACAGCGCGAGCGGGAACGTGACCACGCGCCCGACTTGCAACCAGGCCAGGACACACCCGTACAGGCCAATCCACATCGCTTGCCGGAGGATGACGGCTTGCGTAGCCGGGGGTTCTCCGGAGAAACGGCGGTTGAGAAACGCCATCACCGGCAGAGAAACCCCGGTCAGCGTCAGGAACCAGCACAGGAAAAAGAACCAGCGCGGGCCAACCGTCGGGAGGGTGTACAGCGTCAACCAGGCAAGACCCGCGAGACCCAGGCCACCGAGAAGGATGGAAGCAGGAAGGAATTTGATGACGGAAGGGGAGTCATTCATCCTTACCCCTCAAAAATCGCCACCTGTGTCTTCCCGGTGGAGGGATCGGCTGTGATGGTGACGGTGGCGGTTTTGCCGTCTTTGGTGAAGGTCAAGGTGATCAACCCCGTCAGGTTGAGTTCTTCACCCATCGTCCAGCCCGCGGCAACCAGTTCGGTTTTGTAGTACTGGGACAATTCTTCGGGGGTTTGGGCGGAGGAGAAGGTGGTGATGCCGGTAATCGAGATGAGGTCCGTCGCGCCTTCGGGAACGGGGAAAGAGCCAGTGGTAACCCCACCCCCTGTATCACTCTGGGAACAGGCCTCGGGAGCGGTAATATTTACGGGTTGGTTGTAATCGAAATAACTGAGTTCGTAATGGACATCGCCGATCACATCAATGCTTTCCCCTTCAATGGTATTTTTTCCACGTCCGTCCAGCGCCATTCCGACAACATAGCCGGTATCTTTGGCGACGTAGAGGCGTCCGAACGTTAACTCCGTGATGTCGTTTGCGGTGGCATCACTGGCGTCAAGATTCGCCGCCGTGATTTCGTAAACGTACACGGGAATATCATTGAGCGTTTCGTCCGGTTGGATACGCGTGGCCTGTCCGGTCAGGAATCCGCTGGTGTTGATGAGTTCCTCATAGGGGTTTTCGCTTTCGCCTTCCCCGACAGGCAGGGAAAAACAACCGAGTTCTGCGCTGGACATATAAATGGTATTATCCAACTGCACAATTTCCATCGTCCCAAGAGGAATATCCGCGCTGGAAGTTTGGAAGGTGAAACTCATTTGAGAGGGGTTGACCGAAAAGGCACCCTCTCCCTGAATGGAACTGTTGATCGCAGTCCCATCCGACGCTTGCGCGGAGAAGGTGAACACCATCTTCATGCGGTAGGAATTGACCTCCGCGGGCGAGGCAAACAGGCTGGGATCATCCAGGTTGAGGGTGTCTGCGCCGGAGGTGGTCCCTTGCCCGGAATCACCAC
>WBZL01000903.1_pt1 | contig 32755 bp, 28 predicted proteins | sample 5204291 | NCBI WGS metagenome assembly WBZL01 (sample SAMN12344345, study PRJNA552823) | activated sludge metagenome | biome: Activated sludge suspended growth; feature: Nitrification reactor; material: Wastewater; isolation source: activated sludge from nitrification reactor of wastewater...
ATGCGCTGATCGAGACAGGGGCCTGACGTGGACACGATCAAGGGTCTACGCGGCCCGGATTATCGTGTGCCGATCGAATGGGGCGCGATTCGTCTATTCGTGCGCTCGCTCTACTCAACGCATCCGGCGTGGCTCGACGACCCTCGGGCGGTGGTGCCGCCGACCTTCCTCGTGATGGCGGGATACCACTGGGGATACATCCTCGAACGCGCCCCGGAAGGATCTGCGCTGGCCGGAGTCGACTGCCGAGGCACGACCGACGGAGAACAGTCTTTCGAGTTTTTCGGGCCGCCGCCGCGGGTTGGCGACGTGCTGACGGCGTCGACGGAGGTTGCAGACCACTACTTCAAGGCCGGCCGCGCTGGCGGGCGGCTAGAGTTCTTCGTGATGCGGACGGATTTCCGCGATGCGACGGGGCGTCTGGTTGCCCGCTGGATGCCGACCTCGATCCGGCCCGAGCACCGGGGAGCGACAAGCGGCGGGGCGTGCGGCGGGCCGAAGCGCCGACCCTGGCTGCACGCGGGCGAGAAACGGAACCAGCTTGATGCCGTCAGGCCCGCCGCTGGCGCGCTGTCGGTGGGCGACGGCCCCGGCCCGGTCGAGATGCCGGCGCTGACGCTGACCGACATGATCCGCTACCAGTGCGCCTCGGGCGAGGATTCGCCTGGTCATCACGACACGCTGGCCGCCCAAGCGCATGGGATGGCCGACTTCATCTCGGTCGGGATGCATCACGCGGGCGTGCTTGGCGCCTATGCCGCGCACTGGCTGGCGCCGGAAAATGCCCGTGCCTTCCGCGCCCGGTTCTTGACGACAGTTTGGCCCGGCGATGCGCTCACCTATCGGGGGAGCATTACCGGTTTTGGCGAAGGGGCAGACGGCCCGACCGTCGAGCTTGCCCTCGACTGCCTGCGCGAGGGCGAGCCGGTGGTGCGTGCCTCTGCAGTCTTCCTAAGGCCCGAAGCAACGTGACCGGCACGTCCCCGTGACCGGCCGGGCTCAGTCCACAAGCCGACGGCGGGAGGTTTCACGTCTGGCAAGGAGCGCCACGAGCGCAACCGCTGCCGCCGCAACCAGATATCATCCCGGGGCGCCCTTGCTTCCGGTCGCCCCTATCAGCAAGGGCGCGACGAAGGGCTTCGTTCCGCCGAAGCGTGCATGGGCCGAATTGAAGCTGAAGGCAAAGTCGCTGTAGCGCACCTTCGTCGGGAAGACTTCCGAAAGGAACCCCGGAAACGTGCCATCATTGAAGGTCAGGAGCGCGCCGAAGGCCAGCTGGATTGCGATGATCTCGGCCGGCGAGGCGCCGACGCGGAGCGAAAGCAGCGGCACGTTCAGGCCCATGAACAGGATCGACGCGGTGACCGGAACGGTCTTGCGGCCGAACCGGTCGCAAAGCGCGCCCGTCAGGGAGATCAGCCCGATGTAGAACGCCTGCGACAGGCTGTTGGCGAGGAAGGGCTGCGATTCGTCCACCCCGATCGTGGAGATGAGATAGGTCGTCATGTTGCTCAGGATCAGACTGAGCCCCACAGCGTTGAGGCAGGTCGCGCCGAGCGAGATCAGGACCTCCTTGCGGAACGAACCGAGAAGCCCGGACGGGCATCTGCGGAACGTGATGGCCGTCCTCGAGTTCGCGGAACTCCGGCGGTTGTATTCCCGCTTGAAGGCCGAGGCGTTCAGCGTCGTCTTGCAGTGGTCGTTTGCCCAGATGTGATGCACCTTGCCGCGCCCAGCGATCAGGAGCTGGTCAATGTAGGGGGCAGGGCGGCCGACATGGGCATCCGACGGGCGGTAGTAGCCTTCCTGGTGGCCGCCCAGACGACAGCCGCCGCCGCCTTCGCGTCCGGATTGCCGGTCGCCAAGGCGATGTTCAGCAGCGCACCGATGGTGCGGTAGTTGTCGTTGACCCAGATGATGCCCTTTTCAAACGCAGTCACGTAATTGCGCCGCGAGCCGTCGTCCTTCGGCCTGGCGATCCACTCTGCCGCCTTGACGATGTCGGCCTCGGCTACGCCGGATATTTCGGCTGCCTCTGCCGTGGAGATCCGACAAGCCTCGCGCGCGGCCTCGAACGAACCGAGGTTCGCCGGGTGCGCCTCGTCCTCGCTTACAGCGATGCCGTCTACGAAGGTGGACTTGGCGATGAAGTCCGCGTCCACCCAGCCCTGGTCGGAGATATGGGTGAAGAGTGCGTTGAAGAGCGCGAGGTCCGTGCCCGAGTTGATCTGCAGTTGCGGGACGTTCTCCGCCCCCGCGACCTCCTCGCAGGCGTTGATCGTGACGGTCCGGCGCGGATCGACGACCAGCACGCGCGCGCCGTTCCGCATCCCCGGCATCATGTGGTTGAGAAAGAGGTTCGTCTGCGTCTCGATCGGGTTCGCGCCAACGAGGAAGTTGGTGTCGGTCACCTCGTAGTCGCCGTAGCCGTAGTTCAGTTCATCCACGCCCATATCTCGGCTGGATTGGACCTTGGCGTTGTAGGCCGGGCGGTTGTGGATGCGGCAGTGCTTCACCTTCATCGAGCCGAAATAGAGCTTGCCTGTGTCCCAGATGTTCTCGTAGCCGCCCGCCGAACCGCCGTGGTCGAACATCGAGACGAAGAGGTCGTCGTCGTTCTCCTTGTCGATCACCCGTGCGGTTACCCGCGCCACGAGATCCAGCGCATCGTCCCAGATCGTGGGCGATCTTTGGCAATCAGCGCATCGGCAGCGTGTCCGATCAGTGACTCGGCCTCGCGATCTTCGATCTTGCCAGCGACCAGCAGACGCAACTTCTTCGCGTAGGCAGAGCGGCCGCTCCGCAAGAAGTCGCCAGTCTGAGCACCGATCCCGGCCGATCGCTCCATATCGTCCGAGAGAAGTTCGGCAACGTAGTGCTCCTTGGCGGCACTGGACAGGGTGGGCCGGCCGGCTTCGCCCATTCAATCCAAAACTTCCTGCGCTTCGTCGATCCTTGCGAGGAGCGAACCGATGATGCCAATCGTCGTCTTCTCGCGGGGTTTTGCCTATTGCGGCAGTCCGACATGAACCAGCTTTCGCTGCCCGATGAGAGCCCGAAGGTGTTCAGGGACGACAATCCGGACGATCCAGTTGGCGTGAACATGCCGGACGTATTTCATGCCTTTCCACCATCTCCGTTGTGGCGATTTCTTTAGCACCGCAGGTAGCAAAAAACCTTCATATGAAGGTGAAAAAAAGGAAACGCAGGCGTTCTGAGGGGAAAAGGTGAGAGGCTGGACAACGACCCAAGCGGGGCTCGTTACGGCTGCTTCCTTCCGGACCTGACCGGGTTGGCGAGGCGCTCGCCCGCGCCAACCTCTCGGGGTCGGATATAATCCTGCCGAGGGGGGCGCGCAAGCCCGGAGCGGGCGGACGCGGTGGGAGGAACTCAGCCGAGGACGAGGGTGCATGCTCGACCGCCCGGTCAAATCGTGCTAGATGCCTCATCGGACAGCGTCGGCGGACTGCGGCCGCGCAACCCGATTTTCATACGTCGCCCATTTACATCCGAGGCATAGGACATGACGATTCACACAAGGGGCTTGCGTGGCCCAACTTCCGTTCCCCGCGAGGTGGCGATCCGGTCGGGACACCGCAGCCTTTCCGGATGTCTCCACCGCGCCGAATCTCCCATCGCCGCCGTCGTGCTGAACGGCGCGGTGGGCGTGCCGCAGGGCTTTTACGGCGACTTCGCCCGATGGCTCGCCGAGGAGCGCGGTATCGCCTGCCTGACCTACGACTACCGCGACTTCGGCACCTCGGGCAGCGGGCGCCCGCGCCTCTCGGACGCGACGATGACCGACTGGGGCGTCGTCGACCAGATGGCGGCGCGCGCTTTCCTGGAGGCGCTGTTCCCCGACCTGCCCATCTGGATCATCGGCCATTCCATCGGCGGTGCGATGCTGCCCTTCCAGTCCGGGTTCGAGCGTGTGGCGCGTGCTATCGTGGTCGGATCGGGCGTTGTCCATGTCTCCGACCATCCCTGGCCCTATCAGGCTCTGGCACGGCTCTTCTGGCAGGGCCACGGGCCGGTCATGACCCGCGCGCTCGGCTTTCTGCCGGGGCGGCTTTCCGGCTTTGGCGCCGACCTGCCGGCGGGCGTCTACTGGCAGTGGCGGCGCTGGTGCCTGTCGCGCGGCTACCACCTGAACGACGCCGGCGGCCGGCTGCCGGTGCCGGACTGGCGGGCCTTCACCGCGCCGATGAAGTTCGTCGCCATGGCCGACGATCCCGTGGTGCCACCGGCGGCCGTCTGGCGGTTGATGCGCCACTTCCCCGAGGCAGTGAAGCGCCAGCTCGTCTTGCATCCGGATGAGGTTGGGGTGCGGAAGATCGGGCATATGGGGGTCTTTCACCGCGCCAACGCGGAGCTCTGGCCTCTGATGATCGCGTGAGGGCGGAGGCAGCGGCAGGGGCTGGCATGACGCGCGAGTTTGCGATTTCGGAACTGGCGCTTGGCGGCGGGCGGGTCGCGCTTTGCCCGATGCCGGGTGCCGCGGGCGGCTATGGCGCGGACCTTGCCAGGATCCTCGCATGGCGCCCGGCGATGGTGGTGACGCTGGCGACCGAACCGGAGATGGTCGACGCAGGCGCTGCGGGACTGCCCGGAGACCTGGCGCGCGAGGGCATCGCCTGGTGCCACCTGCCGGTGCCCGATTTCGCGGCGGAGAGCGTTGCTCTGATGTTGGATTGGCGCACGGTGTCGAACATGGCGCTGGAGCACCTCGCCGCCGGCGCAGGCGTGCTTTTCCACTGCCGGGGCGGCTGCGGGCGGTCGGGAATGGCGGTGATGCGGCTGATGGTGGCGTCGGGCGAGGCGCCGGATGCGGCGCTCCTGCGGCTGCGGGGCGTGCGCCCCTGCGCCGTGGAGACCGAGCCCCAGAGGCGCTGGGCGGCAAAGGGGGCATGACTCCACGCCGGGGCTTCCCCTCCGGGTGTCTGGCGAAAATCGCGGGCGAAGCGAGGTGTCGCGTTCCGAACGCCGGACACGCGGGTTGGATTTCACGCCCTTCTTTTCTGTATCGGGTATGGGCGCTGAGAGCCGTGGAATTTCGCGCCGGGTTGGCGGTGTGGCCGGCATCCCGATCAAGCCGTGACCTCTCGGGGGAGCGGCGCTACCCTGCCGCACAGTCGAGAGCATCATCTGCGCGGACCCATACCGGCCCACCGATACCCTCGGGGCCGGTCATGTCGTCAGAAGCCGCACCAGGGGCCTGTCACCTGGAAACCAGATAGAAGATGCTGCTGCTTGCCACCACGGCAGCGCCTATCAAGGTCCAGGTGCCGGGTATAGCACCCCAGACGACCCAGGTGACGCCCGTGGACCACAGCAGACCGGTGTAACCAAACGGAGCGAGGTCGGACGCGGGCGCGGAACGATAGGCGAGTGAACCCAGTCCGATCCCGAAGCTGGAGCAGAGGGCGGCGGCGCAAAACAGGAACAGGTCGCTCAGGTTCAGCGCGGTCCAGTGGCCGGCCGTGAACGGGACGATGTAGACGGCAGCGAAGGCTGCGCCGAAGATGCTGACCGTCCAGAGGTTGTCCTCGCCCGGAAGCCACCGCGAAGTCAGCGAGATTGCCGCATAGAGGACGGCACAAGCGAGAATCAGCAAGGAAGCGGGCTGAAATGTCGACGCGCCGGGCTGAATGGCGATGACGACGCCCGCGAAGCTTATCAGGACAGCGGCCCAGGTCCGCCATCCGGGGCGCTCCTTGAACACGATGACCGAGCCCACCGTCACCAGGAACGGGGATGCAAAGACGATCACCGTGGCTTCGGCGACGCTGAGATACTTCAGGGCGCGAATGTACATGTATGCGGCCAGGAGTCCCAGCGCGCCGCGGAGAGCGTAGAGCCAGAAGGCGGATGACCAGCGGACCCGGTCGCGGCCGAGCACGATCGCCATGACTGCCAGGAGCGGCATTGCCAGTACGCTCCGCACAAAGATGATGATGGTGACGTCGTAGCTTTCGATCAGGAATTTGGTGACCGTGTCGTTGAGCGTGAAGCACAGCGAACTGAGGCAGATCATGATGATCGCGGTGATTGACCGGGACAGCTTTCGCGCCGGTTGTCCTCGGGTCGCCGTCTCGGATCCGCGCGTGGAAGAGGTTTCGGTCATTGTGCCATCGGCCGCCAACCGCTCGCATGGCCTGCCCTCCGAAGGCGAAAAAAGATGACACCGGTGAGGAGCAGATTGACCAGGTTCCATGCGATTCCGCTCATGAAGGCAAGGAAATAGGTCCGTCTGTGGCCGTAGATCCATCCCGCCAGCCAGCCGTCGAAAGTCATTCCTAAGAGTGTGGCCATCGAGACTGCGCCAATGGCGGTACCAGCTACACGGGCGGGCAGATAGCTGCGGACAAGGATCTGATAAGACGAGATAATTCCACCCTGCGCAATCCCGAAGACCAGGCTGACGACGGCAAACGAGACCACTTCGTCCAAGGGCATGCAAAGCGCCAAGGCCGGCATCGGAAGAGTGGACGCCGCGAGCAGGACCCGTATTGCGCCGATCCGGTCCATCAGCATCCCGGCGACGAGGCGCCAGTCACCGAAGTGCAGGATGTTCGGGATGGCGGTGGTCGATACCGCACCCGAAAGATACGTGGAGCCGGACACCATGGCCACCGCGAGTCCCCGGCGCCGCACGAAACAGTGTGACATGTCTGCGGTACGGGGGCCAAGCGCGGCCGCCGTGCCGACGCCGATCGCCACTTGTGCGACAAGGAGAGCACCGAAGCCGGCGGCCGTGCCCGCAGCGATGTAGCGCGGGCAGCTGACAACACTCGCCACGATAAGGACCGCGGTGATCCCGGCCCGGTCGCCAAATCGCCCGAGTAGCGGATTGCCGACCAAGAGCCCGAGCATGGTCGCAACATAGGGATACGAAGACTCCGTGCGTGTCAGGTCGAACTCGGCCTGGATAGCCGGCATGAGCGCCACCATGGTCCAGTTGCAGGCAGTGCACAGAGTTCCGATCACCATTGCCCAGAAGAGCCGCACCCAGGCGGATGCACCGTTTGTCTTTTCGGGCGCTGCCTGGGCCCATGCGGTCAAGATGCCCTCCAGGCATTGCGATCCGACGTGATGTCACCGCGCAGAGAAATGCTCCGGTGCCGGCGGTCCCGGTCCCCAGATGAAAGCACGGCTTCCATCGGAAATCTTCTCATGTCCGCGCTGACGCTACCGGCGAATTGGACGTGCGTCCAGCAATTCTGACGCGCTTCAATAAAAGACTGGACGTCCGGCCAACTTTTCAATTGCGTTCGGAGCCCTCATGGCTATTTTCAGGTTCAGCAGACGATTCTGGGGGATGGGGATGCGGACTCGGGTGACGGAGCTTCTGGCTATCCGCTATCCGATCATCCAGGGCGGCATGCAGTGGGTCGGGCGTGCGGAGCTTGCATCGGCCGTGTCGAATGCCGGCGGACTTGGTATCCTCACCGCGCTCACCCAACCCGATCCGGAGGGGCTGCGCGCCGAAATCGCCCGATGCCGTGAGATGACGGACAGGCCCTTCGGTGTGAACCTGACAATCCTTCCTGCGACGAACCCGCCGCCCTACGAAGACTTTCTGGATGCCGCGCTCGAAAGCGGAATAAGGGTGATCGAAACGGCAGGGCGCAGTCCGAAGGAGTTTATCGCCAAGGCGAAGGCTTTTGGCGCGTTGATCGTCCACAAGTGTACCGCCGTGCGCCACGCTTTGTCGGCCGAACGGGCGGGGGTCGACGCGATCTCAATCGACGGGTTCGAGGCCGCGGGCCATCCCGGCGAAGACGACGTTGGCGGCCTTGTGCTCTTTGCCGCTGCGGCAAGGGCCGTGAAGATCCCCTTGATCGCATCCGGCGGCATCGGCAGCGGCCGAGGCATGGCAGCGGCCCTGATGCTCGGCGCCGAAGGCGTAAACATGGGCACGCGGTTCTGCGCGACCCGCGAGGCCCCGATCCACGACAATATCAAGCGCGCGATCATCGCGGCGACGGAACGCGACACGAACCTGATCTTCCGCACCCTTCGCAATACCGGCCGCGTACTGAAGAACAGCGTCTCCGACGATGTCGTGGCGATCGAGAACCGCCCGGGGGGCGCCACGTTCGAGGATATCAGGCCCTTGGTCGCGGGCGCACGCGGAAAGGCCGCGCTCGAAAGTGGCGATGTCGATGCGGGCCTCGTCTGGGCGAGTCAGGTGATGGGCCTCATGGACGACATACCGACCTGCGCCGAACTCTTGGAGCGCATGGTTGCGGAGTGCCGGGAGGCGATGCAGGCGGGCATGAGGGCATTCAACGCCTGATCGCAGGCGAAACGGAAAGCCGCAAGGCGGCGCGGAGGAGGCGCCGCCCTGCGAGGCGGGACGAACCAGGCAGGGCCGGACGGGGCGTCCAGAAGGCATATCCGGCGGAACGTTACGGCAAACAGGATTTGCCGAAAATGGGAGGAGTCAAAATGAGACTGCGCGCAATTCTGTCAATGACGGCCTGTGCCCTGGCCTTCCCGGCCATGGCGGAGGAAACCGTGAGCTATGCGTCCTACGGCGGCGCCTATCAGGAGGGGGTGCGCAAGGCCATCCTCGATCACCTGCCGGCCGAGCAAGGCATGACCGTGGTCGACTTTGTCCTGTCAGGCGGCATCCGTGACGTGCGCACGAAGGTCAAGGCCAACGCGAACGATCTGGACGTGGTCGAACTCTACGGCGGCTACTGCGACACCGCCGCGAAGGAGGGCCTCCTCGAACCGCTGGACTATTCCAAGATTCCGAACGCGGCCGGGATCCCGGAGAACCTGCGGAACGAGTACTGGATCGGCTTCACAGCCTATTCGACCGTTCTGGCCTACAACACCAGCGTCTACGGCGACAACCCGCCGCAGAACTGGGCGGATTTCTTCGATGTCGAGAAGTTTCCGGGCACCCGCGCCATCGGTGGCGGCTATCCGTCCACGAACATGGAAATCGCTCTGATGGCCGACGGCGTGCCGAAGGATCAGGTCTATCCGATCGACATGGACCGTTCGATGAAGAAATGGGCCGATTTCAAGCCCAACATCACGGTGAGTTGGTCGTCCGGCGCGCAGGCAACCCAACTCGCGACTGCGGAAGAGGTGGACATGCTCACGATCTGGGCAGCCCGGATCGAGGCGGCGATCAAGGAAGGTGCGCCCTACGCCTATACGCTGAACGACGCCGTTCTCGACGTGGAATGCCTCGTGGTGCCGAAGGGCTCGCCCAACCCGGAAGGTGCGATGCGGCTTGTCAACCATCTGCTCGATCCGAAATACCAGGCCAACCTTCCCGACTTCATCCCCTATGGCCCGATGAATCAGGACGCCTTCAAGCAGGGGCTGATCTCTCCCGAAAAGGCGGCGAAGGTCGTCACCAGCACCGACAACCTCGCCAAGCAACTGGTCACCGACATGGCCTATTGGGCCGAGCATGTGACCGACGCTCAGACCAAGTGGGATGCGGTGATGCTGCAGCAGTGACCGGCTGCCCCTCGAAGGGATGCGCGACGCAACGTCGGGCATCCCGCCACTGCCGTCTGCCTCTCGGCCCGGTGCGGGCTGCCCGCCAGGCCCGTATGCCGAGCCGTGCGAGCCTGATGCGCCCAACAACGGACTGTTCCGATGACCGAACGAAAGACTTCAGCCCTGCCGGTTCAGGTCCAGATGCTCTCGAAGCACTTCGGAAATGTTCGCGCGGTCGAAGATGTCAGCTTCGATATCCGGCCGGGCGAGCTTTTGACGCTGCTGGGCCCGTCGGGGTCCGGAAAGACGACCCTCCTGATGATGATCGCCGGATTCAGCCGACCGACGCGGGGGTCGATCCGCATTGCCGACCAGGAGATCGTCCATCTGCCGCCGCACAAGCGCAACATCGGGATGGTCTTCCAGAACTATGCTCTGTTTCCCCACATGACCGTGGGGGAGAACGTGGCCTATCCGCTGCGACTGCGGAAGTTCGCTCGCTCGGAGATCGAGGATCGCACGCGCAAGGCGCTCGACATGGTGCAGCTTGGCGGCTACGGGGCGCGCCGGATCAACGAGTTGTCCGGCGGACAGAGGCAGCGCATCGCCCTCGCTCGCGCGATCGTATTCGAGCCGCGGATCCTCTTGATGGATGAACCGCTCTCGGCGCTCGACAAGCACCTGCGCGAAACGATGCAGATCGAAATCCGCCAGTTGCACGACCGCCTCGGCATGACGACGATCTCCGTCACCCATGACCAGCGCGAGGCGCTGACCATGTCGGACCGGATAGCCGTCTTCTCGAACGGACGGCTGGCACAGATCGGAACGCCGACGGAGCTATACGAAAAGCCCGAAAGCCGCTTCATTGCCGAGTTCATCGGTGAATCGACATTCCTCCCGCTCCGACACACTCCGGAAGGGGCCGCCTATGGCGAGCAGGTCATCCACCTTGCCGACGATGTGAAACAGGCCGCAGGCGAAACGCTGCTGATGCTGCGGCCGGAACGTCTGCGGCTTGTCCCCGCCGACGGTGCGACCGGGGCCGGCGGGGATACGAACGTCTTCGCGGGTCAGGTGAACACGGTCGTCTTTCAGGGGGAGAGCCTCCTTTTCGAGGTCATGCTGGACGGTGGGCACAAGGTTTCGGTCCGCATGGCGAACCGTTCCGAAAACCTGCGCCAGCTCCCACAGGCGGGCGATCGCGTGGCCCTGAAACTCGAACGGGCCGACGCCCGTGTCGTGCGAGCGGAGGGCTGAGCATGGCCGACGTCACCTCCTTCCCCGCGCCGGGCCCGATCGGACAAGCCGAGTTCGAAGCGAACCGGCGTGCGCTGGAGCGTGACCGCCGCGCCGAGACGCGGATGCGGATCAACCTGACACTGCCGGCGCTCCTCGTGGTCTTCGTGCTGATGGTCTGTCCGATCCTCTGGCTCCTGTCGCTTTCCGTCGTCGGGGGCGATGGCGGTCTGAGCCTCGAGAATTATGCGCTCTTCTTTTCCGAGCAGGTCTATGTCGAGATGTTTCTCAAGACCTTCATGATCGCCTTCGTCGTGACGATCATCTGCGTGCTTCTCGGCTATCCCGTCGCGTATCTGCTGGCGATCCTGCCTCCTTCCTGGTCGGGCGTCCTCATGCTGGCCGTGCTGGTTCCGTTCTGGACCTCGGGGCTGGTGCGGACATTCTCGTGGCTCATCATCCTTCAACGCAACGGGATCGTGAACAAGTCCCTGGTCTGGCTCGGCGTCATCGACAAGCCGATCCCGCTTGTCCACAACATGACCGGGACGGTGATCGGGATGGTGCACATCATGGTGCCGTTCCTGATCCTTCCGCTCTACGCCTCGATGAAAGCGATCGACGGCAACCTCATGCGTGCCGGTGCGAACCTCGGGTCATCGCCCACTCATGCGTTCTTCCGGATATTCCTGCCGCTGTCGATGCCCGGGCTGGTTGCGGGAATGATCATGGTCTTCGTGATGTGCCTGGGCTTCTACATCACGCCGGCGATCCTCGGCGGCGGAAAGATCAAGATGATCGCGCAGCGTATCGAGGAATCGATCTCGCTCTATCCGACCTGGGGACCGGCGGCGGCACTCGCGGTGCTACTGCTTCTGATGACGGCGGTTTGCCTGTTCATCAGCCTGAAGCTCGTCCGCTGGCTGGCGGCAGGCAGGTAGGGGGGCAAATGGAGTCCTACGTTTCCCACCGCGACCGGCTCTGGCTCTATATCTTCGTCGGGCTGGTCATCTTCTACCTGGTGGTGCCGATGCTGATCGTCATTCCGGTGTCGTTCAGCTCGACCACGGCGATGACCTTCCCTCCTCGCGGCTGGTCGCTGCGCTGGTATGAGGCGTTCTTCGGCGAACAGAAGTGGATCGGCTCCCTCTGGGTATCGTTGCGCGTGGCCACGCTCACGATGGTCGTGACGACGCTCGCCGGCGTTGCCGCGTCCTACGCGCTCCACCAGTCCAGCTTCCGCCTTTCCGAGACCATCCGCGCCACGCTGATCTCGCCGCTTGCGGTTCCGTCGATTCTCATCGGGGTGGGGATTTTCTTTGTATATGCCCGGATCGGTGGTCTCTTGAACACGACCGCCGGTCTGGTGCTCGGCCATTCGGTCGTGGCGTTGCCATTCGTCATGCTGACGATGAGTGCCGGCTTCAGTTCGTTCGACATGAGCCAGGAAATGGTCGCGCGCAGCCTAGGGGCCAACCGCTTCAAGGCTTTCCTGACGGTGACGCTGCCGCAGGTGAAGCTCTCCGTGGCAACGTCGATGCTGCTGTCGTTCCTCGTCTCCTTCGACGAACTCATCATCTCGCTGATGGTGGCCTCGGGGCCGATGTCCACGCTTTCGCGCGTGACCTTCGCAACGCTGCGAGATGACGTCGACCCAACGTTGGCGGCCGTCTCGACGCTCATGCTGATCTTTACCTCGGTGCCCCCGCTGTTGCTGCATCTCTATGCCAGCCGGGTCCGGGCGAGGAGTGGTCGCAATGCTGGATGAGCTGAACCGCGACCTTGCCGGCCTAGTGGAGCTTCACCGCGACGGCACCGTGCTGGAAATCCGCATGATCAAGCCCAAGGTGAATGCCATATGCCGCCGCTTCAGTCGCGCGATGGAACGGGCCGCGCTGTATCTTCAGGATCAACCGGACCTCCGCGTCGGCATCCTTTCGAGCGGGAGCGACAAGGCATTCTCGGCGGGACTGGATTTTCAGGAATCGACTTCCGCCCCCGATGGCGAACGTGGGGTGGGGGCTGAAACCGGCGGCTTCGGCGGCATTACCACGCTCTGGGCCCTGAAAAAGCCGCTGATCGCCGCGATCAACGCGCCTGCGATCGGCGGCGGGCTGGAACTGGCGCTGGCCTGCGACATCCTCGTGATGGCAGAGGAGACGTTCCTGCAACTGCCGGAACTGGAGCGCGGGCTCTTGCCCGATGGCGGCGGGCTCCAGCGGCTGCCGCGACGCATTCCCTACAACGTTGCCACAGCAATGATGTGGACAGGGAACCGGATGACCGCCGCGGAGGCGTTGCGGTGGGGGTTGGTCTACCGGACGGTCCCGCGGGGCCGCCTCAAGGACCTTGCGCTCGAAACCGCACGCCACGTGGCGAAGGGTGCGCCCCTGGCGCTTCAGGCGCTGAAGGAGACGCTGCGGGTCGTCGACGGAATGCCGGACCGGGATGCGATGGCGCTGAGGGCCGACACCGAAGGGGATCTGGAGACCTACCGCAGGATGCTTGCGTCCGAAGACATGATCGAGGGCCAGCGGGCGTTTCTGGAAAAGCGCCCACCGCGCTTTGCCGGGTGCTGACGCGGTCGCCGCGACAGGAATGACCGGGGCAAGGACCCCAATGCAGAATGGGAGGAGAGGATGTACAAATACCTTGAGCTGGAGCGTCATGACGCCGTTGGCGTCATTGCCCTGAACCGCCCCGAGGTGCGCAACGCGCTGGGCATGGGCATTACCGTCGAGTTGCGCCGTGCCCTGCGCGAGGCGGCCGCCGATACGGCGATGCGCGCGCTGATCCTGACCGGACGCGGTGGGGCCTTTTCCGCTGGGGCGGATGTGAAGGAATGGGCCGGCAAGGCGCAGGGCGACAATCCCTGGCCCGACATGAACTGGGTGGAGGAGTCGCTGAAGCTCGTCCAGCAGGTCCACGACATGCCGAAGCCGACCATCGCCATGATCGACGGCGCGGCGGTTGGCGCGGGGCTCGACATGGCGCTGGCCTGCGACTTCCGCTACGCCTCCGACAAGGCGAAGTTCATCTGCTCCTACACGAATGTCGGCTACAATCCGGACTGCGGCGGCACCTGGCTGATGCCGCGGGTCATGGGGCTGGAGGCTGCAAAGCGCTTCGCCTTCACCGGCGATCTCTGGCTCGCCGAGGAGGCGTTGGCCAACAGGCTGGTGAGCCACGTTTCCCCGCGCGAGCGCCTCTGGGACGACACGCTTGCCTTCGCGAAGAAGCTCGCATCGGGGCCGACCGTCGCCATCGCCCAGGCCAAGCGGCTTCTGAACAGCGCCCACGGCCGCAGTCTGTCGGACCAGCAACTCGAGGAACTTGCGGCCGGCAAGATCTGCGCCGTCACCAAGGATCATGCCGAAGGTCTTGCCGCTGCCAACGAGCGGCGTGCGCCCCGCTTCGTCGGCGCCTGAGGGAGAAGATGATGGATTTCGCACTCAGTTTCGAACAGCAGGCGCTCGTCGACTCGCTCGAGGAGTTCTGCAAGCGCGAACTTTACCCGCACGAGGCGCTGGTCGAGGAGCTGCGCCACGTCCCCGAAGAGATCCGCCAGGAGATCCATCGCAAGTCGGTGGAAGCGGGTTTCGACAATATGTATGTCCCCGAGGAATGGGGCGGCGCCGGGCTGGACAAGCAGACGAAGATGCAGGTCGAGCGGGTCATGGGCAAGCCCCACTCGCCGCTGGGGATGTGCATGCACCGGGGAGTCACCGGCATCCTCTTCAAGTGTCGGGACGAACAGGTCGAGGAATACCTCAAGCCCTGCATCCGCGGCGAGCGCAAGGACGCCTTTGCCCTGACCGAGCCCGGCGCCGGATCGGACGCGCGGGCGATCACGACGCGCGCGGTGCGCGATGGCGATGACTGGGTGATCAACGGGGTAAAGCAGTTCATCTCGGCTGCAGACATCGCCGACTTCATCATCCTGATCGCGGTGTCCGGCGTCGACCAGACCGATCACGGCCCGAGAAAGCGCTTCACGGCGTTTCTTCTGGACAAGGACACGCCGGGCGTCCGCGTCGAGCCGATGAAGTCCATCGTCACGCGCGGCTACAACCCGAACATGATCTACCTCGACAACGTCAGGGTTCCCGACCGCAAGATCCTCGGCGAAGAGGGCAAGGGTTTCGACACGGCGAACGAATGGCTCTACGATGGCCGGGTGGCGCTCGCGGCGCATTGTGTCGGCCGGGCCGAACGCATCTTCGGCATGACCAAGGAATGGGCTGGCACGCGCAGGGCCTTTGGCAAGACCATCGGCGAATTTCAGGGCGTCGGATTCAAGATAGCGAACATGGCTGTGGACATCAAGCTGGGCGACCTGATGGTCAAGGAGGCTGCCTGGAAAATGGACAACGACTTGATGAACCGGACGGAAGCCTCGATGGTCAACTACTACTGTTCGGAAATGGTGTTCCGCGTGGCCGACGAGGCTGTGCAGATCTTCGGCGGCATGGGGTTGATGGAGGATTTCCCGATCCAGCGATTCTGGCGCGATGCGAGGATCGAGCGGATATGGGAAGGCACATCGGAGATCCATCAGGATGTGATCGCGCGCGATCTTTTGCGCCCATACCGGCAATGAAAGGCCGCCGGGTGGCCGGTGACCGAGCGAAAGGAAGAGTATGAAGCGCGCCACGAAGATGCGGGAGTCCAGCGAGGCGAGGCGGGCGGAGCTTATCGTCGCGACGCTGAAATCCCTGCGCAAGCACGGCTACGTCAACTCGACGATCAACACGATCAGCGAGGAGAGCGGCCTGTCGCGGGGGCTCATCAGCCACTACTTCGCCAACAAGGACGATCTCCTGATCGTGGCGCACAAGTACTACCTCCAGAACGTCGACGACTTCTTTCGCCACGTCGTCTGGTCGACCAAGAGCGGGCATTTTGGAAAACTCTTCTACTCGGTCAGCGTCCCGTTCCTGCGCGACACCGGGTTCGAGCAGATGCTGGTGCACTACTTCAGTGCCGCCTGGATGCTGCCCGAGGTGCTGAGGATGCACCGCAACCTCTGGGGCCGCTACCGAACCAACATCCGGCACCGCATCTCCGCAGCGGCGCGCGAACGCGGGTTGGTGATGGACACGCGGCTGGCGGCCATCACCCTCACCCAGCTCGTCGACGGCCTCTGGCTCGGCTGGGTGATGGAGGAAAGCTACACCCAGGAGGATTGCCGCATCATCCTGCGCAAGTGGCTTTGCGAGCAGTTCGGCGAAGATCCGCAGAAATATCCGCTGACCCCCGACATCGACCTGACGCTTTTCAAGACCAGCGCGCCGCTTCCGCACATCGAGGACTGACCCCGGACGATGCCGGAGCAGGTTGACCTTACGGCGCCCACGCGCGTCGACCTTTCCAGAGGACCCCGAGAGATCATGACGACCACTTGCCCCGACCTGTCCCAGTCGCGACTTCGTCCGGCGGTGCGCCGAAACCTTCAGCGCCTTCTCGCACCGCGCCGCATGGCCTTCATCGGTGGCGGGCAGGCCGAGCGCACGCTGGCAACCCTGCGTCAACAGGCGTTCGAAGGCGTCGTCGATGTCGTCCATCCGCGCCGCGACATGATGGAGGGCTATCCATGCGTGCGCAGGATTGCCGATCTGCCGGCACCGCCCGACGCGGTTTTCCTCGCCGTCAACGCCGACGCCACGATCGAGGCGCTGAACGAATTGCGCGAGATGGGGGCAGGCGGCGCGGTCTGCTACGCCTCCGGGTTCTCGGAAATCGGGTCCGCAGGGGCAGAGCGCAACCGTGCCTTCATCGCTGCTTCGGGCGACATGGCCGTTGTGGGACCCAACTGCTACGGGCTCGTCAACTACGTCAACCACGGCAGCATCTGGCCCGCGCCCTATCCGCAACTGCCGGGATGCCGCGGCGCGGCGGTGATTTCCCAGAGCGGCAACGTCACCAGCCACTTTGTCTCGAACGACCGCTCCGTCCCGTTTTCCTATCTGGTCAGTGCCGGCAACCAGGCCGTGCTTGGCTTCGAGGATTACATCGAGTTCCTGATCGACGATCCGAACGTCACATGTATCGGGCTCTTCATGGAAGGCGTCCGCGACGTTCCCGCGTTCTCACAGGCCTGTCTGCGCGCGCGAGCGAAGGGGGTGCCGGTGATCGCCTGCCGTTCCGGCCGGTCGGACCTCGGCGCGGCCATGGCGGCCAGCCACACAAGCTCGCTCGCCGGGCAGAACGAGTATTACGACGCATTGTTCGAACGGCTCGGCGTGGTCGACACGGATACCGTGCCGCAGTTCCTTGAGATGATGAAACTCGCGTCATTGGCCAAACCGGTCGCGGGATCGAGGATGGCGGTCTTCTCCAGTTCCGGGGGCGACAACGGACTGGCGGCGGATTACTGCTCTTTCGCGGGGCTGGAACTGCCGCAGCCCGGCAAGGCGGTGGTGGACGTGATCAAGCCGATGCTTCCTTCTTACGGTCATGTCTCGAACCCGCTCGATTTCACCGCGGGTTACTGGGGGAACGAGAAACTCCTGACACCGATGTTCACGGCCATGCTTGAGGGCGATGTGGACGCCGCGATGCTGGTGATCGAATACCCGCCTTCCGGCAGGGACACCTCCGCGCAGGAGGCCATGGACCGTGCGCTTGCCGCGGCGGGCAAAGCCAGCGGAAAGCCTGTCTTCCACGCGTCGGTCAACTCGGGTGGGATAACCCCCGAGGCCAGTCGTGCGATGATCGCGCAGGGAATCGTTCCGCTTCAGGGCCTGCACGATGCGGCTGAGGTGATCGCGAAATGGGTCCGTTACGGTGCGCGTGCGCAGGTCGGGGGAAACACCGTCCCGCCCTATTCGGCCGCTCCTCTCGCCGGTGCGCCCCGGGGCGTGAACGAGGCCGAGTCGAAGCGCCGGCTGGCGGCCCACGGGCTCCCCGTGTCGGCCGGCCGGGTTCTGACGCTGGAGGGGCTCCGTGCGCTGCCCGAAACGCTCGACGCGCCGGTGGCGCTCAAGGTCTTGCATGACGACCTGCCCCACAAGACCGAGGTGGGCGGCGTGGCGCTTGGACTGAAGACACGGGCGGATGCCTTGGCCGCGGCCCAACGGATGGCGGAAGCTGTCGCGCGCCACAAGCCGGGACTGATGCTGGAAACGTTCCTGATGGAGCCGATGCAGACCACTCCGCTCGCCGAGTTGATCGTGGGCGTGAAGCGCGATCCCCTGTTCGGGCTCGTTCTTGTCATTGGAGCAGGCGGCATCTTCGTGGAACTCCTGAAGGATGCGCGGACCCTCCTGGTGCCCGCGACGCGCGATGAAGTGGAGGCGGCCCTTCGAAGCCTGCAGATATTCCCGCTTCTCGACAGGTTCCGGGGGCGACCGAAGGCGAACCTTGACGCGGTCATCGACGCGATCATGGCGGTGGCCGACTACGCGGGGGCGCACATCGATACGCTCAGCGAACTCGACGTCAACCCGTTGATGGTCACCGAAACCGGTGCGATCGCCGTCGACGCGCTGATCGTCGAAGCGCCGCGCAGGAACTAGCGCGGCACGGCAGTGAGAGGGAAGATGCCCCATCCGGAACCGCCCGCCGCCGAGACCGGAGCCGAGGCTCTGGTGCGAACCCTGATCGGAGCCGGGGTGGACACATGCTTTGCCAACCCCGGAACGAGCGAGATGCACTTCGTCGCTGCTCTGGACCGCATTCCGGGCATCCGATGCGTGCTCGGGTTGCAGGAGAACGTCGTGACCGGAATGGCGGACGGTTACTTCCGGGTAACGCGGCGGCCGGCTGCGACGCTCCTGCATTGCGGGCCCGGCTACGCGAACGGCATAGCCAACCTGCACAATGCCCGACGGGCAGGAAGCGGCATCCTCAACATTGTCGGCGACCATGCGGTGCCGCATGTCATGCACGACAGCCCGCTGACGGCCGACGTCGATGCGCTTGTCGGCGCAACCTCGGACTGGCATGTCTTCGGCACGGAACCAGCGCGGATCGGCACCGATGCCGCGCGGGGGGTCGCGGCCGCCGCGTCCGGCCATGGCCGCGTGGCGAGCCTCGTTCTGCCGGCCGACGTCTCGTGGGGCTTTGGCGGGCTCTCCGCCGCGCCACTTGCCCCCGACGCGCCCCGCCCGCCCGATCCGGCCGCCATCGGAGCCGCGGCGAGGGCGCTTAGGTCGGGTCGTCGGGCGACGATGCTTCTCGGCACCCCGGCGGTGGTGGAGGATCTCCACCCCCTCCTGGCGGGGCTCTCCCGTGCGACAGGGGCGGAACTGATCGGCAGCCCGATGATCGCGGCCATCCCCCGCGGGCGCGGTCGGCTTGCCTTGCCCACCGTCGCCTATCCCGTGGACGAGGCGATCCGGCAGCTTGCCCCGTTCGACGTGGTGATCCTAGTCAACTGCCCGCCGCCGGTAGGTTTCTTCCTCTACCCGGGTCGGCCGAGCCTGATGCACCGTCCCGATGCCGAAGTCATTACGCTGTCGCGCACGGGGCAGGACGCCGGCGCCGCCCTTCGCGCCCTTGCCGCCGAATTGGGCGCCACTCCGTCGGCGATACCGGCCGCGGCTGGCGGGGTCCCCGGCGTTTCGGGCGCCCTGACGCCGGAAAGCTTCGCCGCCACGGTCGCGCGGCTTCTGCCTGCGGACGCCATCGTGGTGAACGAGGCGCTGACACTCGGCGGCGGGTTCGCGTCGGTGATGCCCCATGCCGCGCCGGTCGACTGGCTCACGGTGACCGGCGGGGCCATCGGGGGCGGCATTCCGCTCGCCACCGGCGCGGCCGTTGGCGCACGGGCGAGGGGCCGCCCCGACCGCCGCGTCGTCACGCTTCAGGCCGACGGATCAGCCGCCTACACGCTTCAGGCGCTCTGGACGCAGGCGCGGGAGAAGCTGCCGGTGACGACGCTTCTGCTGAACAACCGCGCGTATGCGATCCTCCTCGGCGAATATGCAAAGGTCGGAGCCCAGCCAGGCCAGACCGCGCGCGACATGATGAGCCTCGACCGCCCGACGCTCGACTGGGTTGCCCTGGCACGAGGCTTCGGCGTGGAGGCCGAGGCCGCCACCACGGTGGAAGAACTTGAACCCGTCCTGGCAACATCTCTTGCGCGAGACGGCCCGACCCTTGTCGACGTGCGCTTTGCCGGATGATGATGTCGCGCGACGCTGGAACGCCCGGCTCGCGAGTCCAAGCCGGCGACCGGCACCGACCGGCATCTGCAGGACGTTGGCGCCACCCGGAGCGGGGTGGCTTCGCCATTGTCCCGGCCGGTCTCACACGACCCGGCAGCCTGGTTGACGACCCATGTGAATGGGCGGTGCCGGGAGCGACGGTCATGCGTCCGCGAAGACCCTGTGCCTGGCCGATGGAGCGAAGCAGGTGCGCCTGACGCCGCTGGCGCGACATCGGACATGAGCGTATCATGCCGCTGTGTCAATCCATGCGTGGAGGAGGCCATGGAACTCAATGCCAGCCAGGTGACCGTGATGCTGCCGGTCCGCGATCTGGCCCGGGCGCGGGACTTTTACGAACGTGCGCTTGCGCTGCCAGTGGGTGAGCAGCGGCTCGACGGGAAGGTTGTCTACCGTTGCGGCGGCTGCGAGGTTGCGCTCTTCCCCAAGCCCGAGGGTACCAAGGCGGAACACACTGCGGTGAGCTTCCGTGTGGACGACATCCGCGCCGCCATCGCCGAGCTCGAAAGCCGTGGCGTCGTCTTCGCGGACTACGATCTGCCGGGGTTCAGGACGGTCGGCCATGTCTGCGTGCTCGGATCCGAGAAGGCGGCCTGGTTCAACGATCCCGAGGGCAACATCCTTTGCCTGCACGAGGACATACCTTCCGCCGCCGCCTGAACCGAGGGGACCGGCGCTGATCCCGTCGCGCCTCGATAGGGCGCTCGCGCGCGCCATCCGCTCCAGCCCCCCCTTCGTGTTCGATACACGCCACTCGTCGTCGCGTCGGGTGCGGGCCAGCCCGATGCCATAGACATCAGGTGGCGTGATCGTCGATGAGCGGATTGGGCCGGGCGAACCGCTCCAGATCGGGCTGGTCGCGGATGGTGATGCGAGCGCCCTCGACCGTCACGCCATAGGGCTGCAGGCCCTTGAATGCGCGGCTCAGGTTCTCAGGCGTCATGCCCAGCACCGAGGCAAGCCGGCGCTTCTCGTGATCGAGATCAAAACTCGCCGCCCCGCCTGCGCGTTTCTGCTGGCGCAGCACGTAGTTTGCCAGTCGTTCGAGTGATGTGCGCAGTTTCAGATCTTTCTGCGACTTGACTACCGACCGGTAGCATTGCGCCAGTTCCGACACGACCGCGCGGGCGAACTCGCCATCCACATCGAAGATCCCGCGCACGTCCTGGCTGGGAATCAGGATGATCCGGCTTTTCTCCAGCGTCCGGGCGGACATGAGGTAAGGGGAGTTGCGGATTGTCGCCGCAAGGATGAAGGACGAAATCGGCCGCACAGTGGCGAGGCTGGTTTCGCGCCCATTCCATCGTGCGAACAGATCGACGGACCCTGATATGAGCACGTGCAGGAAATCGCTGGGCTCGCCCTCGGAAATGAGGTCGATCTGCGGGGGAAAGTTCTGGACGTAGGCACCGCGCATCAGGGCCTGGAAATGCGCCTCCTGCATTCCAGCGAAGAGGTTGAGCGCACGAATCTCGGGATAATGGACCTCTGGCATGGTGGGAGCCCTATTGCCGCGTCCGGATCGTCTCCCCTTTTCTTGATAATTGTCAAGCATGCAATTGAAATTCGACGGGCTCGACTTGATCCGACCCACAATACCATCCGACATTCTTCTGCAAGTCATTTATTTCGCTGCGCTTTCGTGGTCATGTGATCTAGATCAAATCTTCGGCGCCCCGGCGACAGCAGGTGTGCGTGTGACCCCCTTGGGGTGATCATGCCATTCATGCCGGAGGCCCTGCCATGCAGTCCGTTGCCCCAGCTTCACGCGCCGATCAGACGCGCGCCCTGGGCCTGAGCACGATCGCTTTCACCGCCTGCTTTGCGGTCTGGACGATCTTTTCCATCATCGGTGTCGCCATAAAGGGCGAACTTGGGCTGAACGACACCGAGTTCGGGCTGCTGGTCGCGACGCCCATCCTGACCGGGTCGCTGACCCGCATCTTCCTGGGGGTCTGGACCGAAAAGTACGGCGGGCGGCTGGTATTCTCGGGGCAGATGCTGCTGGCGGCGCTGGCCACCTGGGCGCTGACGCTGGCGCACAGCTACGCGATGTATCTGGTCGCGGCGCTGGGTGTGGGGCTGGCCGGCGGGTCGTTCATCATCGGTGTCGCCTATGTCAGCCGCTGGTATGACGCGGGCCGTCAGGGCACGGCATTGGGCATTTTCGGCGCGGGCAACATCGGCGCGGCGGTGACCAAGTTCGTCGCGCCCTTCGTGATGGTGGCCTGGGGCTGGCATGGCGTGGCCAATGTCTGGGCCGCGGCACTGGCCCTGATGGCGGTGGTCTTCTTCCTCTTCGCGAAGGACGACCCTGCCCTCGTCGAACGCCGCCGCACCGGGGTCAAGGCGCCCGGCTTTGCCGAGCAGTTCGCGCCGCTGAAGAACCTGCAGGTCTGGCGCTTCTCGCTCTACTACTTTTTCGTGTTCGGCGCCTTCGTGGCGCTGGCGCTGTGGCTGCCGCATTACCTGATCGATGTCTATGGAGTGGATGTGCGCACGGCGGGCATGGCGGCGGCGTCGTTCAGCCTGTCGGCCAGCCTGTTCCGCGCCTATGGCGGGCATCTGTCGGACAGATTCGGCGCGCGGTCGGTCATGTACTGGACCTTCGGCTTTTCGCTGCTGTTCCTGTTCATGCTGTCCTATCCACCGACGGCTTACACCATCCAGGGCAGGGACGGCCCGATCACCTTCTCCACCTCGATGGGGTTGTGGCCCTTTGTCGTCACGCTGTTCGCGCTTGGCTTCTTCATGAGCCTCGGCAAGGCAGCGGTGTTCAAGCACATTCCGGTCTATTACCCCAAGCATGTCGGCGCCGTCGGCGGCCTGGTCGGCATGATCGGCGGCCTGGGCGGCTTTGTCCTGCCCATCGCCTTCGGTGCGCTGCTGGACCTGACCGGCATCTACACCTCGTGTTTTGTGCTGCTCTTCGCGCTGGTGGCCATCGCGCTGGCCTGGATGCATCTGTCGATCCGCGCAATGGAACGTGCCGCGCAGGGCGAGGCGCTGGACCGCTTGCCCGAACTGCCCGAGATGCAGGCCATCCACAATCCGGAGCGTACCGCCATGCCGCGGGTGCTGGAGGATTGGCGGCCCGAAGATGCGCAGTTCTGGGCCAACCGCGGGCGGGCTGTCGCGCGCCGCAACCTGTGGATCTCGATCCCGGCACTGCTTCTGGCCTTCTCGGTCTGGATGGTCTGGTCGATGGTGGTGGCGCGACTTCCCGCCATCGGCTTCGCCTTCGACCCGGAACAGCTTTTCTGGCTGGCGGCATTGCCGGCCCTCTCGGGCGCGACGCTGCGCATCTTCTACGGCTTCATGGTGCCGATCTTCGGCGGTCGGCTGTGGACCACTCTGTCGACCGCCTCCCTGCTCTTGCCGGCCATCGGCATCGGCTATGCGGTGCAGAACCCGGAAACGCCCTATTTTATCTTCCTGGTCCTGGCGCTCTTGTGCGGGCTGGGGGGTGCCAACTTCGCCTCGTCCATGGCCAACATCGGCTACTTCTTCCCGAAGGCCGAAAAGGGCCACGCGCTGGCGCTGAATGCGGGGCTTGGCAACCTGGGCGTCAGCGTCATGCAGTTCCTGGTGCCGCTGGTCATCACGATGGGCGTCTTCGGTGCCATGGGCGGCGCGCCGCAGGAACTGGTCGATGGTGGCCAGCTCTGGATGCAGAACGCGGGCTTCGTATGGGTGCCGTTCATCCTGGCCTCCACCATCGCGGCCTGGGCGGGAATGAATGACATCGCTGACGCGAAGGCCAGCTTTGCCCAGCAGTCGGTGATCTTCGGGCGCGTGCACAACTGGCTGATGTGCGTGCTCTATATCGGGACCTTCGGCAGCTTCATCGGCTATTCGGCCGGCTTTCCTCTGCTGTCGAAGATCGCCTTCCCCGATGTGAATGCCCTGCAATACGTCTTCCTTGGCCCGCTGGTTGGCGCGCTGAGCCGCGCCGGAACGGGGTGGGTCAGCGACCGCTTTGGCGGCGGCCGGGTCACCTTCTGGGTCTTCGTCGGCATGATCGCCAGCGTTCTTGCGGTGATCCTGTCGCTGCAGGCCGGGTCCTTCGCGGGGTTCTTCGCGGGGTTCATGGCGCTCTTCTTCTTCACCGGGGTCGGCAATGCCTCGACCTTCCAGATGATCCCGGTGATCATGGGCCGCGAAGTGCCGCGCCTGTTGCCGCAGCTGCAGGGTGCTGACCGCGCCCGCCAGATCGCCATGGAATCGGGCGGGATCGTCGCCTTCACCAGCGCCATCGGCGCCTATGGCGGGTTCTTCATCCCCAAGGCTTATGGATCGTCGATCGCCATGACCGGCAGCCCCATTGGCGCCCTGTGGCTGTTCCTGGTCTTCTACGTGCTCTGCCTGGCAATCACCTGGGTCGTCTACACGCGCCGCGGCGGGCTTCTTCACGACATCGAGCGCGGCACGGCCCCTGCCGCTCCGCAACCCGCACTATAACGAAAGGACGCCAGAATGAGCCACCTTCTCGACAGACTGAACTTCTTCAAGAGCAAGGAGCTGGAGCAATTCTCGGGCGGCTGGGGCCAAACCACAAGCGAGAACCGAGACTGGGAGGACACCTACCGGAACCGCTGGCGGCACGACAAGATCGTCCGTTCCACCCATGGGGTGAACTGCACCGGGTCCTGTTCCTGGAAGATCTACGTCAAGTCCGGCATCGTCACATGGGAGACGCAGCAGACCGACTATCCCCGCACCCGCGCGGGCCTGCCCAACCATGAGCCGCGCGGCTGCGCGCGCGGCGCCTCCTACAGCTGGTACCTCTATTCCGCGAACCGGGTGAAGAACCCGCTGATCCGGGGCGCCCTGATGCGCGCCTGGCGCAAGATGCGGCAGACGATGACGCCGGTGGCCGCCTGGGCCGCGATCCAGAACGATCCGGCCTTGCGCGCGAGCTACACCAAGACCCGCGGCAAGGGCGGCTTCGTGCGCGCATCCTGGGACGAGGCGACCGAGATCGTCGCCGCGGCCAACGCCTACACCGCGAAGACCTATGGCCCGGACCGCGTGTTCGGCTTCTCGCCGATCCCGGCCATGTCGATGGTCAGCTATGCGGCAGGCTCGCGATATCTGTCGCTTCTGGGCGGCACCTGTCTGTCGTTCTACGACTGGTATTGCGACCTGCCGCCCGCGTCGCCGCAGACCTGGGGCGAACAGACCGACGTTCCGGAATCGGCCGATTGGTACAACGCGGGCTTCCTGATGCTCTGGGGTTCGAACGTGCCGCAGACGCGCACGCCCGACGCGCATTTCTACACCGAGGTCCGCTATCGCGGCACCAAGTCCGCCGTGGTCAGCCCGGACTATTCCGAGGCTGCCAAGTTCGGCGACATCTGGCTGAACCCGCAGGCCGGCACCGATGCGGCGCTGGCGATGGCCATGGGCCATGTGATCCTGCGCGAATATCACCTCGACCGGCAGGCCGAGTATTTCGAGGACTACGCCCGCAAGTACACCGACATGCCGATGCTGGTGCGGCTGGATGAAAAGGACGGCCACCTTGTCCCCGGCCGGATGCTGCGCGCCGACGATTTCGCAGGCCACCTGGGGGAGGCGAACAATCCCGACTGGAAAACCGTCGCCTATGACGAGGCGAGCGGAAAGATCGTGGCGCCCAACGGTTCCATCGGGTTCCGTTGGGGCGAGGAAGGCAAGTGGAACCTCGAAGAGCAGGCGAACGGAAAAGAGGCCAAACTGCGCCTGAGCCAGATCCTCGACGGCGATCATGACGAGGTCGTCGGCGTCGACTTCCCCTATTTCGGCGGCGCGGCGACGGGGCATTTCGTGAAATGCGATCATCCCGAGGTGCTGACCCGCAACATCCCCGCCCGCCGCGTGAAACTGGCCGATGGGAGCGAGGCCCTCGTTGCCACCGTCTTTGACCTCTTCTGCGCCAATTACGGCCTAGACCGGGGTCTCGGCGGCGACTGGGTATCGAAGGATTTCAACGACGACAGCCCCTACACCCCGGCCTGGGCTGAAAAGATCACCGGTGTGGAGCGCGAGAAGATCATCGCGGTCGCCCGTGAATTCGCATCGAACGCCGAAAAGACCCATGGCAAGTCCATGGTCATCCTCGGGGCCGGTCTGAACCACTGGTACCACATGGACATGAACTATCGTGGCATCATCAACATGCTGGTGATGTGCGGCTGCATCGGCCAGGAAGGCGGCGGCTGGTCGCATTACGTCGGTCAGGAAAAGCTGCGCCCGCAGACGGGCTGGCTGCCCTTGGCCTTCGCTCTCGACTGGAACCGTCCGCCACGACAGATGAACGGCACATCGGCCTTCTACGCTCATACCGACCAGTGGCGCTATGAAACGCTGAACGTGCGCGAAATCCTGTCGCCGACCGCGCCCGCGGGCGACTGGGACATTTCCCTCATCGACTACAACATCCGCGCCGAGCGCATGGGCTGGCTGCCGTCCGCCCCGCAGCTGAAGACCAACCCGCTGGAGGTGGCAAAGGCGGCGAAGAAGGCCGGCAAGGAGATCAAGAACTACGTCGCAGAGCAGTTGAAATCCGGCGATCTGGAAATGTCCTGCCAGGACCCGGACGCCCCGGAAAACTGGCCGCGCAACCTGTTCGTGTGGCGCTCGAACCTTCTTGGGTCCTCGGGCAAGGGGCATGAATACTTCCTCAAGCACCTGCTGGGAACACAGCATGGCGTGATGGGCAAGGACCTGGGCGAGGAAGGCCAGGCCAAGCCTAAAGAGGCCGTCTGGCATGACGAGGCGCCCAAGGGCAAGCTGGACCTCCTGGTCTGCATCGACTTCCGGATGTCCACGACTGCGGTCTATTCCGACATCGTCCTGCCGACCGCGAGCTGGTATGAAAAGGACGACCTCAACACCTCGGACATGCACCCGTTCATCCACCCGCTGCAGGCGGCGGTGGACCCGGCCTACGAGTCGAAGTCCGATTGGGAAATCTTCAAGGCGATTGCGAAGAAGTTCTCCGAAGTCGCGCCCGAAGTGCTGGGCGTGGAAACCGACATCGTCCAGCTTCCGCTTCTGCATGACACCGCCGCCGAACTGGCGCAGGCGCATGTGCGCGACTGGAAGAAGGGCGAATGCGACCTGATCCTCGGCAAGACCGCGCCGAACTATATCGAGGTCGAACGGGATTATCCCAACCTTTACAAGAAGTTCACCTCGGTCGGCCCGCTCCTTGAGAAGCTTGGCAACGGCGGCAAGGGGATCAACTGGGACACCAAGCTGGAGGTCAAGCATCTGCGCGATCTGAACGGCGTTGTGCTGGATGAGGGCGTGTCGAAAGGTCAGCCCAAGCTGGAAACCGGCATCGACGCGGCCGAGATGATCCTGATGCTGGCGCCCGAAACCAACGGCGAAGTGGCCGTCAAGGCGTGGGAAGAGCTGGAGAAACCCACCGGGCGCCACCACGCCCATCTGGCGGAAGGCGCACATCACACCAAGATCCGCTTCCGCGACATCGCCGCTCAACCGCGCAAGATCATCTCGTCGCCGACATGGTCGGGGATCGAGAGCGAGGAGGTCTGCTACAACGCCGGCTATACCAACGTGCATGAACTGATCCCGTGGCGGACGCTCACCGGGCGCCAGCAGCTCTACCAGGATCACCTCTGGATGCGCGCCTTCGGCGAGGGTTTCGTCAGCTACCGCCCGCCGGTGGACCTCAAGACCATCACCGCCGCCGTCAACAACGATGCGTCCGAAGGCAGCCCGCATGTGGTGCTGAACTTCATCACGCCCCACCAGAAATGGGGCATCCACTCGACCTATACCGACAACCTCCTGATGCTGACGCTGAACCGGGGCGGGCCGGTGGTCTGGATGTCCGAGGTGGACGCGAAGAAGGCGGGACTCGTCGATAACGACTGGGTCGAGGCCTACAACATCAACGGCGCTCTGACCGCGCGGGTGGTGGTGTCGCAGCGGATCAAGCAGGGCACGCTCTTCATGTATCACGCGCAGGAAAAGATCGTGAACACGCCCGGATCGGAAAAGACCGGCAACCGCGGCGGCATCCACAATTCGGTCACCCGCGCCACGCTGAAGCCGACCCACATGATCGGCGGCTATGCGCAATTGTCCTATGGTTTCAACTACTACGGCACCGTGGGCAGCAACCGCGACGAGTTCGTGATCGTCCGCAAGATGAAGAAGGTCGACTGGCTGGATACGCCCGCGACCCGCAACGTGGAGGCAGCGGAATGAAAGTTCGTGCGCAAATCGGCAAGGTCCTTAACCTGGACAAGTGCATCGGCTGTCACACCTGCTCGGTCACCTGCAAGAACGTCTGGACCAGCCGCGAGGGCGTCGAATACGCCTGGTTCAACAACGTCGAGACCAAGCCCGGCACCGGCTATCCGACCGACTGGGAAAACCAGAAGCGCTGGAACGGCGGCTGGGTGCGGTCGGCATCGGGCAAGCTGCAACCGAAGCAGGGGGCGAAGTGGCGCATCCTGGCGAACATATTCGCCAACCCCGCCATGCCCGAGATCGACGACTACTACGAGCCGTTCGATTTCGACTATGACCACCTGAAATCGGCGCCCGACATGACGGCTTTCCCGACCGCGCGCCCGCGGTCGAAGATCACCGGCGAGCGGATGGAGAAGATCGAGAAGGGCCCGAACTGGGAGGAGATCCTCGGCGGCGAATTCGCCAAGCGATCGCAGGACTACAACTTCGAGAACGTGCAGAAGCAGATCTACGGTGAATACGAAAACACCTTCATGATGTATCTGCCGCGGCTCTGCGAGCACTGCCTCAACCCGACCTGCTCGGCCTCCTGCCCCTCGGGCGCGATCTACAAGCGCGAAGAGGACGGCATCGTCCTGATCGACCAGGAAAAATGCCGCGGCTGGCGGATGTGCATTTCCGGCTGCCCCTACAAGAAGGTCTATTACAACTGGGATACCGGCAAATCCGAGAAATGCACCTTCTGCTATCCGCGGATCGAGAGCGGCCAGCCGACGGTCTGTTCGGAAACCTGTGTGGGCCGCATCCGCTATCTGGGCGTCATCCTCTATGACGCCGACAAGATCGAGGCGGCCGCCAGCGCGGAACGCGAAACCGATCTTTACGGAGCGCAGCTTGACGTGTTCCTCGACCCCAATGACCCGGACGTGATCGCCGCCGCCCGCCGCGACGGCGTGCCGGAAGACTGGATCGAGGCCGCCAAGATCAGCCCGATCTGGAAGATGGCGATGGACTGGAAAGTGGCCTTCCCGCTGCACCCGGAATACCGGACGCTGCCGATGGTCTGGTACATCCCGCCGCTCTCGCCGATCCAGAACGCGGCGCAGGCCGGCCAGATCGCCATGAGCGACCAGATGCCGGATGTGCGCAGCCTGCGCATTCCGGTGAAATATCTCGCCAACATGCTGACGGCGGGCGATGAGGAGCCGATCGTCCATGCCCTGGAACGGATGTCGGCGATGCGACTTTACATGCGCGCCCTGACCGTCGATGGCGTGCGCGACGAGGGCATCGCCGCCCGCGTCGGAATGTCGGGCCGGATGATCGAGGACATGTACAAGATCATGGCCATCGCCGACTACGAGGACCGCTTCGCGATCCCCACGGCGCACCGCGAACAGAACGAGGCAGGCGCCGATATCCGCGGCGGCTGCGGGTTCACCGATGGCAATGGCTGTTCCACCGGCGAGACGGGCAAGACCAGCCTCTTCGGCGGCAAGAAGAAGTCCTTTGCCCTACCGCTGGAGTCGTTCTGATGATGGACCGCACACTCAAGGCGCTGTCGCTGACACTCAGCTATCCCACTGCGGAATTGCAGGGGGCGATGCCGGACATCGGCGACGTGCTCGACTCCGATCCCCGTATCGGGCCGGACACACGAGCGGCTTTGCAGGCGCTGACGGCCGATCTGGCGCAGGGCGACCTCTACGACCTGCAGGAACGCTATGTCATGCTGTTCGACCGGTCGCGCACACTGTCGCTCAACCTCTTCGAGCATGTCCACGGCGAAAGCCGTGACCGGGGCGGAGCGATGGTCAGTCTGATCGAGACCTACCGTTCTGGCGGCTATGAGCCCGCCACCACGGAACTGCCGGACCACCTGCCGGTACTGCTGGAATTCCTGTCGACGCGCCCGAAAGGCGAAGCGCAGGACATCCTGGCCGACGCGGCGCATATCCTGAACGCTCTTGCTGCCCGCCTGTCCCGGCGCAACAGCGGATACGCCGCCGCGTTCACCGCCCTTTCGGCGCTGGCAGACGCGGCCCCGGATGCCGAGGCGCTGGCGCAAATGCTGGCCATGCCCGACGACGATCCGACCGACCTCGAGGCGCTCGATTCGGTCTGGCAGGAAACCGAGGTCACTTTCGGCCCCGACCCCAATGCAGGCTGCCCGCAGGCGCGCGACATGCTGGCGGCGATGGACGCGCCCGCGACAACCACGCCCCGACACGCGGCGGAATGACAGGAGAAGACCATGCACCAGTTTCTCTTTGGTATTTATCCCTACATCGCCCTGTCCGTCCTGCTGGTCGGCTCGATCGCACGCTATGAACGCGACCCCTTCACCTGGAAAACCTCGTCCAGCCAGTTGCTGCGGCGCCGGCAGTTGATCATCGGGTCGATCCTGTTTCACGTCGGTGTGCTGATCATCTTTTTCGGCCATCTGATCGGGCTGCTGACCCCGATTGCGGTGTTCGATGCCCTTGGCATCAGCCATGGCGCCAAGCAGTTGCTGGCCGTGGTCGCGGGTGGCGTGGCCGGTGCGATGGCGCTGATCGGCGGGGGCATGCTGTTCCACCGCCGCTGGACCGATCCGCGCATCCGCAAGACCTCGAGCTTTGCCGACATCGCCATCCTGGCCTTGCTGCTTGCGCAACTCGTGCTGGGGCTGGGCACGATCTTCGTGTCGTTGCAGCATCTGGATGGGCATGAAATGACAAAGTTCATGACCTGGGCACAGATGATCTTCACCTTCCGCTCCGGCGCGGCGGACCAGATCGCGGATGCCGCGCTGGTGTTCAAGCTGCATCTATTCCTGGGCCTGACGATCTTTCTGGTCTTTCCGTTCACCCGTCTGGCTCATGTGCTGTCCGGCTTCTTCGCGCCGCTGCGCTATCTCTTCCTGAGGCCGGGGTATCAGATCGTGCGGTCGCGCCGCCGCCGCCCGCTGGACGACCGCCGCCGCGCCTTCGACCAGCAACAGGCCAAGACCGGCCCTTCGGCCTCGACCCCGGCGGAGTGACCGCGATGAATGTGGCACTTTTCCCCGAAGTCGTCGTCAACGGCGAAACCATCCCCTCGGCGGCCATCGCCGCCGAGGCGCAGAACCACACTGCCCCCAAGGACAAGCCCGGCATCGCCTGGCGCAAGGCGGCTCAGGCGCTGGCGATCCGCGCGCTGCTGTTGCAAGAGGCCCGGCAGCGCGGGCTGACGCCCGACCCGCTCGAACTGGCCCCCAGCCGGTTCGAGACCGAGGACGAAGCCCTGATCCGCGCTCTTCTGGATCAAGCTCTGAGCATTGCGCCCGTGACCGAGGAAGCGGTTCGCGCCGAATGGGCGCGCGATCCTGATCGCTACCGGTCCGCACCGCTATGGGACGTCTCGCATATCCTGTGTGCCTGCGATCCGCGCAATGATGCAGAGCGCGCGACGGCCGAGGCACGCGCCAGAACGCTTCTGGCGAGATTGGACGGCGACGCCAAGGGCTTTGCCGCCGCCGCCCGTGAAAGCGATTGCGGATCGAAAGCGTCCGGCGGCCACCTCGGTCAGCTCGGACCGGGCGATACCGTGCCGGAATTCGAGACCGCGCTGCGAAGCCTGCCCGAGGGCGGCATGACGCCCGAACCGGTGCTGTCGCGGCACGGCTGGCACATCATCCGCCTGAACGCCACCGCACCGGGGCAGGTGCTGCCCTATGACACCGTCCGGCCCAAGATCGCGCAGGCGCTGGAAAAGGCGGCATGGGCCCGCGCGTCGCGCGCGTTCGTCGCGGGGCTGGGCCGTTGCGCGACGATCACCGGCGCAAGCCTCGATCCGATCTGAGTCCGGATGCGAGGCGGATGATGAACCGGACAGCATCATCGCTGCGCGGCACCGGCGACCAGCCCACCGACATCGGGCTTCTGTCCCGCCCGCTGGATTTCATCAGCGAGGATCACTTGCGTGAACGGCAGATCTGCGCCCGAATCGATGCCCTTGCCCAGGCCGAAAAGTTTGACCGCGGGGCGGGTCTGTCCGTTCTTCGGTTCCTGAACGAGGAACTCGTCGTGCATATCCGCGACGAAACCGAGCATCTCTTTCCGCTTCTGTCACAGCGGTGCACCGAGGAGGACGCAATCGACACCGCGATCAACCGGATCAGGGCCGATCAGTGCGAGGCGATGATCCTGCTCCCCGATCTGCGCGCGCTCCTCGTTGATTGTCTGGATACCGGCGCGGCCCCGAATGCCGATCAGCGCGCGCTATTGACCCGTTTTGCCGCCCATGTCCGGCGCCATCTGGTGGCCGAGAACGCCATCCTCCTGCCGATCGCCCGCGCGCGGCTTTCAAGGTCCGATCTGCGGTCGCTGTCGCGCCACATGCGGACCCGCCGGGGGCTTCCCGACGCGGCGGGAACACCCGACACTGAATGATCGTCTGCGCCGCAATCGCGACTCGTCATTCCGGCGCCGTCACAGAAGCCGGCCCGTTTCACCCGCGTTGCCGCACTTCAGGTATCTGAATCCTTCCGGATCAGCTGTTCGGACAGCCGGTTCCGGCGAATGTCGCCGCTGGCCTCGATCCGGGCGAAGTCCATGTCCTTCGCATCATGGTGAACGTGATCCGCTCCCCGGACATAAATCATCCTTCAATGATATTTGGCGGAGGGAGCGCGACTGCGGGCGAAC
>WBZL01000904.1_pt1 | contig 32732 bp, 27 predicted proteins | sample 5204291 | NCBI WGS metagenome assembly WBZL01 (sample SAMN12344345, study PRJNA552823) | activated sludge metagenome | biome: Activated sludge suspended growth; feature: Nitrification reactor; material: Wastewater; isolation source: activated sludge from nitrification reactor of wastewater...
ATAAAGAACACAATTTAAAATCAATTCACAACCGGTCTGCTATCCATTGCCAAATAAAATCAGTTGAAATTAGTATATAAAGAACACAATTTAAAATCAATTCACAACAGTACTTCTTACTTAGATAAAATCATGTATGTTGAAATTAGTATATAAAGAACACAATTTAAAATCAATTCACAACTGCTTGTATTTGGTTATACAAATCTCATTAGTTGAAATTAGTATATAAAGAACACAATTTAAAATCAATTCACAACTGTATGAAAATATGCACCGTGTCGTCAGTTGTTGAAATTAGTATATAAAGAACACAATTTAAAATCAATTCACAACTGGTGGCTTGAAAGTTTCGTGTTCCAATCGTTGAAATTAGTATATAAAGAACACAATTTAAAATCAATTCACAACATTCTACTGATAGTCCTATTGTTAGTATAGGTTGAAATTAGTATATAAAGAACACAATTTACTCAAATATTTCTGTTGTCTTTTTTATGGTGTTCGTCAGTCGCTACGCTCGTGTTAAATCAATTCACAACAGAACTAATGTTGAAAGAAGAACAAAACATGTTGAAAGAACGGTGAGCGCGACCGCCGCAACGGAAAGGATTTTTACACATTCACCAAAAAAATTAAAATTGACTAATCAATAAGAATACAAACAAAATTTGGTATACAAACTAATATAAAGCACTCTCCTGTATGGCTTTTTAGTATATTTGCTATGCATGAGAAAATTATTGAACAACATCTGTTTGGAAGCATACAACAGTAAACAACGGTTTACGTTGGCTAAACATTTGAAGCAGCTGGAAGCGAATAATACCGAGCCTGCTACTTTCTATTTTCTCCGTTCTTCAATCTATTCCTCTTTGATAGAAGGCAGCACCATTGATATAGACAGATATTTCGGCAACCTAGATGCTGGGTACAGCAGCCGGGAAATGAAACAAGTGCAGGATCTGGTGGAAACATACAGATTTGCAAGGTCGAAAGCACTGACATACGCAAATCTTATGAAAGCTCACGAAATATTGAGCCGAAATTTCGAAATGCCAGATCACTACAAAGGTCATCTTAGGGACAAGGAGGTGCGCGTCGGCAATTTTTTGACAACAGTATATGTTGGGCTGGAAGTTAAAAGACTGGCCGCTGAATTTGAACTATTTTTTTCCGAACTCAACGAATTGAAGCAAAGAAAAAACTATACGCTGAACGAGGCATTCTATTACGCATCACTCACACACCTTGTGTTCGTCAAAATTCATCCGTTCGCAGATGGCAATGGTCGTCTTGCCCGATTGCTAGAGAAATGGTTTTTAGCCCAAATAATAGGCGACAGAGCCTGGAAAATCCCAAGTGAAGCTTCTTACTACCTCAAAAGGGAACAATACTATAAAAACCTGCAGATAGGGAAAAACTATGATGAAATAAAATACAGCATGTCCGTTCCGTTCCTACTAATGCTTCCTGGTGCATTTTCCGTATCCAAGAAATTCTACAAGTAAGCTCCCTAATGTTTTTATTGGCATAGAAAAAATTGGAACCAATATATAAAGAACACAATTTAATTGCTCTAAAAAAGATATCGTCAAAAAATAAAAGAAGGAAAATCATATTTTGGAAATTAAAGCAAATCGCTTGTATTTACTTACAATTTACTCAGTTTGCTACGCAATAAATGGTCCGCAATTACAAGTGCTGCCATCGCTTCAACGATAGGCACTGCGCGAGGCAAGACACATGGATCATGGCGACCGCGCCCTGTAACGCTCACTTCATTTCCGTCTTTATCCACTGAGCTTTGTTCTTGCATAATTGTAGCAATAGATTTAAATGCAACCGTAAAATAAATATCCATACCATTACTGATGCCACCTTGTATGCCACCAGAAAAATTAGTCTTTGTTTTTATTACGCCCTTGTCGTTATAAAATATATCATTGTGTTGTGAGCCACGTAATGATGTACCGGCAAAGCCACTTCCATATTCAAATCCTTTAGCTGCATTAATACTCAGCATTGCTTTTCCTAAATCGGCATGTAATTTATCAAAAACAGGCTCGCCCAATCCAACAGGAACACCTTTTATAACACAACTTACACAACCACCAATAGTATCGCCATCTTTTTTTACTGCTTTGATTAGTTCTATCATTTTATTTGCTGTGGCGACATCTGGACAGCGAACGATATTGTCTTCTGTTTTTGTCAAATCTAATGTTGAATAATCTTGTGTCAATGCAATATCGCCAACTTTTGAAACGTATGCTTGCACATCAATGTTGTAATGTTTTAAAAATTGTTTGGCAATAGCAGCAGCAGCTACGCGCGATGCCGTTTCGCGTGCTGAACTTCTTCCACCGCCACGATAATCGCGAGTGCCATACTTTTCTTGATAGGTAAAATCAGCATGAGATGGACGAAAGCTATCTTTTATATGCTCATAATCTTTCGATTTCTGGTCTTCATTTCGAATGATAATGGCAATTGGCGTTCCTTGTGTTACACCTTCAAAAATTCCAGAAAGAATTTCAAATTCATCAGCCTCTTTGCGTTGTGTAACAATCGCAGACTGGCCTGGTTTGCGTCTATCTAATTCCGATTGAATAAACGAAGTATCTATAGATAAACCAGCCGGACAACCATCAATAATAACACCTAATGCAACACCATGGCTTTCGCCAAATGTACTTATTCTAAATATTTCGCCAAAAGAATTTCCTGCCATACAACGAAGATAGTGGTTTTTTGGTGTATAGCATTTTAACGAATTAAGAATTATTGGCGAATAATATCATTTTCGATGTTTCATTCTATTCAAATTTTATAACTTGCATACAAATATTAGAAATGAAAAAAATTGTATTTTCCATAGTTCTATCTTTATTCCTTAGCCATATATTTGCTCAAACCAAACAAACAACATCACCACTTAATGCGCGTCCGAAATTAGTTGTTGGCATTGTTATAGATCAAATGCGATGGGATTTTTTGTATCGCTATTATGACAGATATAGTAATGGCGGATTTAAGCGTTTGATGCAAGAAGGATTCAATTGCGAAAATACAATGATTCCATATAGTCCAACAGTAACTGCGGCTGGACATGCCAGTATTTACACAGGAAGCACGCCTGCACTTCATGGCATTGCCGGAAATGACTGGTACGATTATGATGCGCAAAAAAATATGTATTGTACAGAAGATAAAAGTGTAAAAACTGTTGGTGCAACGACAAAATCGGGTGAAATGAGTCCAAAAAATTTATTGGCAACTACGATTGGAGATGAACTAAAATTAGCAACAAACTTCAAGAGTAAAGTAATTGGCGTTTCGCTAAAAGATAGAGGCTCCATTTTACCTGCAGGTCATAGTGCTGATGCAGCATATTGGTATGATAAAAAAACAGGAAATTTTATTTCTTCAACATATTACATGGAAGAATTACCAAAATGGGCAAGCGCATTTAATGCGTCGAATGCAGTCTTTAATTATTATCAAAAAAACTGGAATACGCTGTATCCTATCAACACCTACACGCAAAGTGATGTGGACACTAATTCCTATGAATACGAAGGGTTTGACAGCACGCGCAAAGGATTTCCATATAACTTAACAAGCTTGATTGACAAGAAAGATTATGATGTCATTTTTAGCACACCTTATGGAAATTCTATCACATTTGACTTTGCCAAACAGGCATTAATAAATGAACAATTAGGAAAAGATTCTATCACTGATTTATTGGCTGTTTCACTTTCTTCGACAGATTATATTGGTCATGCATTTGGGCCAAACTCAATAGAAACAGAAGATGCTTATCTTAGATTAGATAAAGACATAGAGTCATTTCTATCATTTTTGGATAAAGAAATTGGCAAGAACAAATACACTTTATTTCTTACTGCCGACCATGGTGTGGCACATATTCCAGCCTATCTAAAAAAACATAATATTCCGGCAGGAAATGTATCGGGTTCAAAACTTAGAAAAGAATTAAATGTGTTGCTAAAAGAAAAATTTGGTTATGACAGCATTATCTTGGCTAGCTTCAAAAACCAATTTTATTTGAATTTTCAATTAATCAAACAAAAAGATTTAAACAGAGATAAGATCATGGAAACAGCATTGGAATTCTTAAAATATATTCCGGGAATTGATCGTGTTTTGGACTATACTGACATACTAGAATCCACCTTAGCAATGGAAGTAAAAGAGCAATTTATAAAAGGCTATCATCCTAAAAGATGCGGTGATATTTTAACGATATACAAGCCAGGATATATTGATCAAAAAGACGGTGGCACAGGCACGCAACATGCTTCTTGGAATCCGTATGATGCGCATATACCATTGTTGTTTTTTGGCTATGGCATCAATAAAGGAAAACTCTTTGAGACGACACACATGACAGACATCGCACCCACGATAACAAGTCTTTTACATATACAAATGCCAAATGCATGTATTGGAAAAACGATAAGTAGTGCAATAAAAAAATAGCTTTTATTTTTTATGTTGTAATACAGCCATTGTCAATCTTGAAATGTTGACAAGCTGTTCGTTTTCATCATAGATTTTTATTTCCCAAACTTGAGTCTTGCTGCCTATGTGTATTGGCTTCGTTATTCCTATCACAAATCCATCGCGGACACTGCGCAAATGGTTGGAATTAATATCTAAGCCAACTGCATATTCCTTAGTAATATCTAAACATAAATTAGCTGCCAAACTGCCTAAAGACTCTGCTAATACTACGCTTGCGCCTCCATGCAACAAACCCATCGGTTGGCGTGTTCGATGATCGACAGGCATTTTAGCTTTGATAAAATCATCGCCAATTTCGATAAGCTCAATACCTAAATGCTCGTCTATTGTGCCACTTTTATGTTGCTTGATATTAGCCGTACTGACGGTTTGTTTCCAGAGTGTCATCTTATTTATTTTTTTCAAATTGTTTTAAAAAATCAGCTCTGTCTGTAATGTTTACTTTGTAAGCTGTCTCAATTTTTAATCCTTCTTCTAATGTGTTATGATATCCTTCATTATATAAATGCTTAAGTGCTGCAATAGTTTGAGCTGAATTTAGTAGAATATAATTTGCCATTTCCAATACTGCATTTTCTAATTCCGTTAATGGCACAGCTTTGTTTACAAGACCAATACGTGCTGATTCCGTTCCTGTGATTGCTTTGCAGGTGAATGACATTTCTTTAGCCTTGTTAATGCCAACCAATCTTGCTAATCGTTGTGTCATTCCCCAAGTTGGCATGATTCCCCATTTAGCGTGTGTATCTCCTATTTTCAGGTCTTCTGAGGCTATTGTCATATCAAAATACATCATCAATTCAGTTGCACCTGTGTAGCAGTGTCCGTGAATTTGACCGATGACAGGCTGTGGCATAGTGCGAATAATATTGGCTAATTCATTTCCATATTGAATAATATCATATGCTGTAAATTGGCCTCCTACTAATGATTCATTCATCGCTTTTAAATCAACGCCAGCAGAAAAAGCACGTCCTGCGCCTTTGACAATAACGACTTTGCACGAAGCATCATTTGCTATACAAAAAAATACATCTTTTAATTCACGAAGCATTAATGGTGTAAGCGCATTTAAAGATTGTGGTCTGTTAAGTGTAATGATAGCAATTGCATCTCTTTGTTCAAATATGATATCTTGAAATTCCATAATTAATATTGATGTAGAAGTTAGAAAGAATTTATTGAAAGAATATTATCTAAAGCAAAAAATAAACAAGAAGCTTATTATCCTTCTTCGTAAAAATCTTGAAGCGCACCAAAGTAAATGCCATTCCAACCTTCGACCATTTCATCATAAACTTCATCAGGAATATTGATATGTCTCAACTCTACTGATGTGCCTTTTGTGTGTGCGTGCAATAAAATGGTAACGATAGATGCTGGCTCTTGCTCACCGAAATACCATTCTTGTACTATTTTTTTATTTTCTTCAAACGCTACATTTTTACCACAAATATTTCCAGACCATAAAGAGAATTCTGAATTTATTGCTGTTGACATTTCCGCATCTTCGCCACTCCATAATTTTATAATCGTTGGATTGGTAAGTGCTAAGTACAACATTTCTGGCGGTGTATGTATGATATAATATTTTTTGAAATCTTTCATATTGCTAATTATCCGAAAAAATACTCTTTTTTAATTAATTTGGAAGAAATATTTTTCTAATGGCTACGTCTCACACCATTCAAACCACAAAAACAGCACGCATATTTACACATGGCACATTAAGTGAAAAAACAAAAATTGTGTGGATAGTTACGCATGGTTATGGATTTTTGGCTGAATATTTTATAAAAAAATTTGAAGAACTTGATGGTGAGGAGCATTTTGTAATCGTACCAGAGGCACTCAATCGTTTTTATTTGAAAGAAATGAGTGGCAGAGTGGGCGCCAGCTGGATGACCACAGAAGATAGGGAAAATGAAATCGAAGACTATATTAAATACCTAGATAACGTTTACGACACATTAATTTTACAAAGCAAAGCAAAAATTGTGGCTTTAGGGTTTTCACAAGGTGTTGCTACCATTACAAGATGGGCAATGAAAACGAATAAACGCCTGAACAACATAGTAATTTGGGGTGGAAACATACCAAATGACTGTTTGAATGACATCTCAAAACTCAACAAGTTACATCCTTATATATTGGTAGGTGATACAGATCAATATATTACGAAAGAAATATATGCAAACGTTTTAAAATCTTTAGATAACATTGGCTTAATATTTTCACATATTTTTTACAAAGGTGGTCATGCTATATTAACTGAACCTTTATTACAACTCCGTGACGAGTTAACAGCACCGTAAAAGTCTGGCAGTATCTTTGCAACGAGCTTTTAAGGCAAAAAAAGCTTGTAAAAAAGATGGATATGAAAAAAATAATAGCCAGTTTAGTTTTTACGATTTTCGTTTTCACTACTTTATTCGCACAGATTGAGTACGGTGTTGCTTCATTTTATGGAACAAAATTCCATGGCAAAGCAACTGCAAGTGGCGAGAAATATAATCAATTTGCATTGACCGCAGCACATAAAACACTTCCTTTGGGAACAATCGTAAAAGTAACTAACGCACAAAACAATAAATCCGTATTCGTAAAAGTAAATGATAGAGGTCCTTTTATTAAAGGACGTGTTATAGATTTATCTACAAAAGCAGCAGATATATTAGGATATCGCAACAAAGGTACTGCATATGTAAAAATAGAAATTATTGATAAAGATGAGCAACCAGCAGACTTGATGGAAGCTACAGAAAATATTGCTGAACAAAATGGAATTAAAACGTATGATTCTACAGCAAACACTACTATATCTGACATGACGAATTGGAAAGAAATTCCAACAGTGAATACGGAGCCGAGTAGTGACAATGCTATAACGGCTAAAAAAGAATCAGCACCCAATCCTATTGATGCTATAATAAGTGATGCCAATTCAAATGCGACAACGAATCGTTCGCCCTATTATATCATTACAAAATTAGATAAATCAAAATCTGGATTTTATGGTTTGCAATTAGGCGTTTATTCCGACATGAATGTGATTTTAGCCATCATTGCTGATTTAGAAGCAAAGTATCATCAAACATTATTAGTAGAGCAAGTTGACCTAAACGGTAAAACTGTGTATAAATTATTTATCGGAAAATTCCAAAATCGCGCGTATGCTGATGCGTTGAAGTCGGTAATTGCTGACAAATACAAAGATGCGTTTGTATTGAAATATGAATAATCATTCAGTATTTGGAACTAAATTTTTCTCACTGTTGTTGATTACAACAATACAATAAACCACCAAGCAAGCACATCTTGATACATTGTGGCAGTACGCTGTCGGAATGTATCAAGATGTTTATTTAAAATCTAAATTATCAGATTTCATTGGTATTTTAGTCATAGCACGTTCACTTATGGCGGTGATTGTCAAGCTAGGATTTACGCCAGGATTGGCAGATACCATACTTCCATCGCACACCAACATATTTTTATAATTAAACACTCGATTATCTTTATCAATAACACCATCTTCGGCAGATTTTCCCATACAAGCACCGCCTAAAATATGAGCCGTTGTTGGAATACCAAATAAGGTTTCTGTATTCATTACCATCGCCTTTCCATTTATAATGGTTTCCATTTCACGTGCCAACTCTTGTGCCTTTGGATTAAATGCGGTTGGCGCTGGACCAGATTCTAATTTTGTTTTCATTCTACCAAACCAACCACGTGCAAAACTCAATGTTGAATCTATACTTTCCATATACAACATGATTTGTGTTTTCTTGCTCCAATCGTCGACAAAAAATATTTTAAAATTATTGATTGGGTGCATTACAAAATCTTTAACCATGCGATAAAAACGAACAGCAATATTGCTACCACTCACCATTGGCGCCATCAACAAACGCCAAAATCCAGCACCTTCAGAATATTTCACAGGTTCTAGGTGCGTATGGTCATCTATATTAATGATAGAGCCAATAGCAATACCTTCCGAAAACGAAACATCTTTTTCATAGGTAGTTACGCCTATTAAACTTTCTGAGTTTGTACGAACGCCTGCTCCTATTTTATTTGATAAATTTGGCAATGAGCTATCTTTCATTTTCAATAATAGATCAACGCTACCCAGCACACCACCAGCAAATATTACGCCTTTGGCTTTTATCGAATCTTTTTTAGGAAAATAAGATAAAGAATCTTTGAATTTTATTTCATATCCATCGCCGCCATCTGCACTTAATGGCACAACATCATACACTTCTTTTTCTGCAATAATAGTAGCGCCTAATTGTTGCGCTAAATGTAAATAATTTTTATCTAAGGTGTTCTTAGCATTAAATCGACAACCTAACATACAACCGCCGCATAAATTACAACCAGTTCTATCTGGTCCTTTTCCATCAAAATAAGGATCTGGAACTGTCACGCCTACTTTTCCAAAATAGACAGCAACATTTGTTTTATCAAATTTTTCAGGACAACCAATTTTCTCTGATAATTGCTGCATAGCTTTATCATTGCGGCTCATGTATGGATGTCGTTCTGCGCCTAACATTTTTAGTGCTGTAGTATAAAATGGCTTTAATTCTTCTTCCCAATTTTCCAGTCCATTCCAATTTCCAGAATTATAAAATTCTGTTTTTGGAATAGGCAATGTATTCGCATATACTAATGAACCGCCGCCTACGCCAACACCACTTACAATGGCAACATGGCGATAGTAAGTAAGCTTAAACAAGCCTTGAAACTTTAATGCAGGTAACCAAAAAAACTTACGTAAGTTCCAATTTGTTTCCGGAAAATCATCTGCTTTTAGCCATTTTCCTTTTTCAATTACTAATACTTTATAGCCTTTTTCCGATAGGCGTAGTGCAGAAACAGAACCGCCGAAACCGCTTCCTATTATTACATAATCATAAGTAAATGCTGACATAGTCAATTTAATTTAGTATCATCAATAAAATGAAATTACAACTAAGAAATGAATTTCTTATTATAAAAAGATAAGAAGTAGTATGTCGTGATTATTGTGCTGTAAATTTATTCCAGCTTTGCATACAAAATTGATACGTTAGGTACTCAATATAATAACTACCTTTTGCAGCATCTTGCATCTTATCAAAGTTTGATTCATGTTGTAGAATATGTTGAATATTACGCGCCATTCGTTTTGCAAATCCATTATCTTCAGCATTGTGAGACTGCACTAACAATACATCACAAGTGCCTAGTATAGCACTCATCGCCATCGTTGTATTGCGTAGCAAATTCGTATTCTCTTCATTTTTACTTAAATTATTTAAACACGTTTCAGCGATGATATTTGCGTTCGTTGGAAGCTGATGTACTGTACTAGCTTGTTTCCACAACCAACGAAATGCACGCAATTTTGCAATTTCAAAAAAATAATTTGATGTAATTAAAAAATGAAAACTATTTGTCTTTTGTTGAATGCCTTCTTGTAAGGCAAACACTAATTCCTCAGTAATATTTTCCAATTTAGGCACACTTACTTTTGGCGTACAACTATTATTTACAATGCTTTCGAATACATATTTATCATTACTATTGAAATTTTCAAAAGTAACGGGCGCAATATCTAAAAGAATATTCTTTACTAAACCAAAAACATCATTTTGTGATAAAGATTGATGTTGCACATCAAAAAAAATTGAAGTAGCGCCATTTTCGAGCGCAAGTAATGCCTGCGCATTGGCTGTTTCAATATTATTTACAACAATCCGTTCAGCAATTTGCCAGCCATTTGTCAATCGCTTTGGAATGTTTAATTGATAGTTTTTATTGTCTTCTTTTGTATAGAAAGGTAAAACATCAAATCCTTCGTTTGTATGCCAAATCAGTTTTTCAAAAGAATCGCCTTTTAAATCTTTACAAATTTTAGCTTTCCATTCTTCTGCGCTAAGGCCAGGAAAAGACTGATAAATACTATCAAAATGTTCTATAGACATGTTACAAAGATATTAAAATTAAACGACATCAATCCATGCTTAATATCTTAATTTCAACGCGTTGATTAAGCGAATTTCCAGGCTCAGCAGGTTTTAGCAAATATGATTTTCCATATCCTTTATAAGTCAATCTATTGGATGCAATACCTTTACTGATTAGATAATCGACGCAAGTCTTGGCTCTACTAGTTGATAATTTTTGACAGAAAAAATCATCGCACAAACCATTTGTATGTCCGCCAATTTCAACTTTCAGTTTTTGATTTCTTGCTAAAAACAAAGCCACTTTATCTAATTCTGGATAAGATGGAATTTGTAAAAATGAAGCATCTGCAACAAAATAAATATTATTTACTTGTGCCACTGCACCTACTTGCAAAGGCACATTAAACAAATCATAATTCTGAGGCGTTGTACTTGTATTGGCAGTTTTCTGTTGTATTTTTGAGAGAGAGTCGATAGAACGCTTCAGTGTAAAAACATCTTTTTCTTGTTGTTTTTTCAATAATTCCAACTTCGCTTTATCTTGTTCCATCTTTAACTTTTCATCAGCAAGTTTATCACGTTCTTCTTGCATTTGCGCAAGCAAATCTTCCATTTTTTTCTTTTCTATTGCTTGTTTATCACGCTCACTGGCTAGTTGAGAATTTTGAGTTGTAAGCTTGTCATTCTCTTCATTAAATTTTTTCTGCTGTGCTTTCAAGTCTGCAATATCATTTTCTAATGTTTGTTTGTTTGCTCCCATTTTATCAATACTTGCTAACATTTTTTGTTCCTCAGCTTTTTGAGCTTGTTGGAAAGAATCTAATTTTGCTTTTTCCAATTCAAAATCAATAGCAGGAACTGAAACAACAATAGTTTCTTTTGGCGAAGTATTTGTATGTGTATTCTGTTTTTCATCTTGATTCTCAAATTTATCAATCACTATAGCTTTTTTGTCATCAGCAACACTTTCAGGCTCAGCAGAAGCATTTGTAGTAATGTTAGAAATTGGTGTTGAAGCAACAGCGTCTAACTTAGTATCCGTTGGTGGTGTAGCATTTAATGCAGCCATTTCCTCTTTCATTTTTCTCAATTTCTCTTCATACTTTGATAGTATTGGATTGGGTTCAGAGGTATTATTTGCAATTGTAGGTGTTGTCTCAATTATATTTTTAGAAAGGCTTGGAGTAATATTGTTATCGTTTAGTTTTGCTGGTGGCGTATTCACTGAAGTAGTAGTATTTACAGGCACACTAACAGATTGTTGTTGTTTTTTTAGATCGTCTAATTTTTTCTTATAATCATCGTAAGCCACAGATTGCATGTCTTCCTGCCTTTCTTTAGGCGCTTGAGCGCCATAAGGTTTTTGCTCATAAGGATTTGCATAGATTTTATTACTTTGACCCACTTGATTTTGCTGTTGTTTTAGCTCGTCTAATTTGCGTTGCAGATCATCGGTTTTTGCATTCGATGTAGGCAAAACAGGTGATGGATTTGGATATTGCTCACGGACACTTATAGTTGAAGTAGGTGTTGTGTAAGTAGTCGTGCTTGGCTGCTGTATTGCAGATTGTTGTTGTTTTAGTGCATCTAATTTTTGTTGCAAATCATCTGTAGCTACTTGGCTGGTGCGTAAATTTACAGATGATGGAACACTGGATATTGTGGTAGCAGGTGTTGCGACAGGCTCAACCTCTGTAGTAACAATTGTTGGGTTTTGAATTTGTGGCGATGATGTTGACAACACATTACTTGTTGGTATTATTTCTGGCTGTGGTCTTTTTGTCAAATTAGTCAAATTATCATTCGCAGGATTAATAGTAGGATTTGATTTTTGTTGCTCTCGAGCGGCCAACTCTTCTTTTGTCAATACATGTGGCGAAGTTTTCGGCATCTCTGCTGGCTTAATAGTATTTGTTGTCGCTGGCTTTTGACGAAGTTCTTCTGGTGTTTTATAAGGTTCAATATAGTTGACTACTTCTTTCTTTACTTGTACTGTTGAAGTTGGCATAGTTGTTGAAACTGATGCTTTTATCGATGTTGTTGGCGATGGTACATTTGATACTGGTGTTATTTCTTGCTTAGGTTGTTGTGCTACTACTGTTGTCGTAGGTCTTGTTGCTTGAGCTTGTTGTTTTTTTAATTCCTCTAATTTATTTTGAAGTTCGTCTGTTGTTTTATTTACTGATGATATTGGAGTAACAGTAGATTTAGGTGGTGTTGTAGGCTGTGTAGTCTTTGTTGGAGTTGTAGCAATATTTGTATTTGAAGCGTATGTCGGAATTGTATTTTTTTGAATTGGTGATGAAGCCAATACTTTAGCAACATCAACAAATTCAGGTCGTGCTTCTTTTGGCAATTTGATTCGATACAAGTCATTTTTGCCGAAATAACTTTGTCCACTAGAAAAATAGGCATAATCACCTGCCGCTGGAATGGTGTAATAAATATCCATTTCGTCAGTATTGATTTTATTTCCAAGATTAATTGGTTTGCTCCAATTTGTCCATGTATCATCTAATCGTTTGGTCATAAACATATCGTAGCTACCAAATCCAGCATGACCAGTAGAAGAAAAATAGAGCGTTTTATTGTCCGCTGCTAAAAACACAGAACCTTCTGCACCAACCGTATTGATGACAGGGCCAATGTTTTTAGGCTTTGACCAATCACCATCACTATATTTTTGTGATACATAAATATCTAAATCACCATAAGAATCGTCGCGCTGAATGCACATCAATGCTATATTTTCATCTAAATTCATATGATAATGTGCAAACTCATTTTTATTGTATAAATCAGGAATTGACAAAGGTTTTGGCTTGCTCCAATCACCATTTTTTTGTTTGCTTGAAACTGACAGTCCAGAATAATTGTATGTATTTTTAATGTACTTATTAGCCACGTACAATCGATTATTATCTTTACTGATAAAACAAACAAAATTACTAGTTTGATTATTCAATGGAGGTCCAATATTTTCGGCATTTGTAAATTTACCTGTTGGCATAATGTGTGATAAATAAATATCATCATCAAAACGTTGTGTATTGTCTTCATTCGTCAGTTTGCGAATAAAATATAACATGCTACCATCAGGCGAAATCAATGGCAAATGATCGTAATAAGATGAATTAATATTTGGTCCTAAATTTTCTGGAATGCCTACTGTTTCTGAATATTTAATCACATTTACTTGATGTTGATATGGCGCAGTACTTGATAAAATACCAATGCAATCAATTTCTTGTCCACCACCAACAGCATCGGTATTTAATACAAGCTTTAATTTATTTACATTATAGACGGGTTTTATTTTAAAATAACTTAGTAAGTCGTTATACTTTTTTACAAATGATGGATTTTTATTCTCATATACTGTATATTTTTTCCCATTATTATCATATAAAATTATCTCACAAATAGAGCCTGCATTATATGTTTCGCCAATTACAATCTGTTGTACAGTTTGTGGTGTGGCAAACCCCACGGTAACAAACTCCTTGCCTGCTTGTTGTTTGGCTGGCGACCACGCCAAAGATGATTCGCCATATTTCATCACATTAGGTAAGCCTAAAACTTGAGCAGCACTGCATCGCGTAGAATTTGCTTGTATCAACTCACTTTTATATTCGGAGGAAAAATCAATTAGCTTACTCGCCCATTGCACTTGTGCAAATAGGTTTGTTGACATGGCTATAACAATATATAAAAAAAGAGAAATGAGTGGCTTCATTTTGTATGTTTACGATTTTGTTTCAATTTGAAATATAATAAAATACAGCTACTTTTAAATATTATTAACAAGATTTATACCAATTCGAAGACATAAAATACTTTTTAAAAGATAATAACGTTTATTTTTGGTATTAATTTTGAACAACATTACACATGAAGATATTTTTTTGTAGCATTTTATTGGCTATTTCATTTATTTCACAAGCTCAAATTACGCCAGATAATCATCGACAATTGAAATTGTATGAAGACACCATTCGTATGTATGGCGATACCTTAATCAATAGCAAACTGAAAGACAACAGAACGATTGCTAGTTATAGAATAATTAAAACCTTGACGAAGGCTTTACGTATCGAAAATTCTTATTATTACAGCTGGGATTCTTTATTGCCATGGAAAATTATACAAGCGGAAGATGGTGCATTTAAAATATTTACATGGTATGCTCAAAGTGATGAAGGTATGTACAAATTTTTTGGAACATTACAAATGAAAAGCGACACGCTGAAAATGTTTCCGCTCATCGATTACTCAGAATTTACTGACCACCAGCAAGACATTAACGTCGATAACAACAATTGGATTGGCGCGCTTTATTATGGTATTAAAACAGTGAAAAGTGGAAAGAAAAACTACTATACTTTATTTGGCTGGGATGGCAATAACATGATGAGCAACAAAAAAGTAATGGAAATTCTTTCTTTCAATAAGCAGGGACAACCTCGTTTTGGCGCACCCATTATCGACATGGGAAATGGAAAAATTTTAAACAGATTTATTCTTGAATTTGCAAAAGAAGCGTCTGCTTCATTGAATTATAATGCTACTGAAAAAAGAATAATCTATGACCACATTGCACCGAATGGCAATTCTTTAGAAGGATTTTTTGCCAACTATGTTCCTGATGGAACTTACGAAGGATTTGTATGGAAAAAAGGAAAATGGCGACACGTAGAAAATATCGAATACGAAAAACGAACAGACGGTGATGTACCAAACGTTGGAAAAGTAAGAGAATTTGAGTTGTATCAGCCGAAAAAAAGTGGCAAGTAGTTTACACGAGTTTATCTAAAATTAAGGCAGTTGCAATGCCTGCATTTAATGACTCTGCTTTTCCATTTTTAGGAATGGTGATGGGAAAAGTGATTTTAGCTTGCAGCGATTCGCGTATGCCATGTCCTTCATTGCCAATAAGTATAAATCCTTTTTGTTCGTAAGTTTGTACTCTATAATTTTCACCATTCAACACTGCGCCATAAACTGGTAAATCATGCTCCATAAATAGTTGCTCAATGTCTGTTTCTATTACGTTTACTCTTCCGACAGACGCCATGCTCGCTTGTACTACTTTTGGATTATAGGCATCAACACAACCATCAGAGCAAAAAATTTGTTTAATACCAAACCAATCACAAGTACGAATAATAGTGCCCATATTTCCTGGGTCTTGAATGTCATCTAACACCAGCGACCATTCATTTGAGTTAATACTTACATCGATAATTGGAATTTTAAAAACGGCAAAACTATTGTGATGATGTTGCAATGCAGTAATTTTATTCAAATCTGATTCACTAATAATTCGACATTTTTGATAAATAAAGTTGTCGTTTATTGCAAATATGTGAACAACTTCCATACCTTCATCTATTAATTCTTTTATAATTTTATCACCTTCGGCAATAAATTCTAAATACTTCTTGCGGTATTTCTTAATTTTGAGCGAATTAATATGTTTTATTTCATTTTGGCTAAGCATGATGCAAAATTCATTTCAAAGATGTAAAAAATTAGGATATGTTGTGTGCATTGCATTACTATATTCTTGCAGTGCAACCAAACATTTAATAAAAGACGACCAGAGCTTATTGATAAGCAATGGCGTTTCTATAAAATATAGCAACAAAGTAGTCAGCGATAAAACTTCGCTTAAATCAGAATTAGCAAAGCAAGTAGTATATAACCAGCAGCCTAACAAACGATTTATAAGTTTGTTCCGATTAAAGTTAGGTGTTTATACAATGAATATTTTACGAAATGAAAAGAAAGAAGCACGTAAAAAAGAATTGGAAACAAAAATTGCCAATAATACTCATACTGCGAAAGACTTATCAAAGCTGAAAAAACTAGAGAAAAAAAGGAGAAAAAAAATAAGTGCAAATAAAACAAATAATGGCGAAGCGCCAGTATTGTTTGACTCAACAACAATTGCAACTTCTATAAAAAGAATGAAGAATTATTTATTCTATCATGGATTCTTCTACAGTGATGTCACTTCATCTTTCAAAACTAAAAACAAAAAAACAAGTGTTACCTATCACATAAATACTGGACCACAATTTACTTATCGAAAAATACATCTAACAGCATTAGACAGCATTCTATTAAAAATAGTAGAAAAAGAAGAAAAGAAAAGCTTGCTTAAAAAAAATGATCCTTTTGATATCGACATCATAAAAAAAGAAAGACAGCGAATAGCAGAAACCATACAAAATAAAGGCTATTTCACCTTCAGTCCTGATTATATTTTTCTAAATATTGACAGCACCATAGGCAATCATCAAATCGATGTCAATTTAATTGTCAATAATGAAGCGGATTCGCTTACGCATAAGCTATACTCGTATGTTCAAATCGATTACGATATTTTAAATTTTGACAATAAGAAAGAAAATAAAAAACTAACAAGAAAAGATTTTATTTACGATACCATTTGTGATGTCAACTATCGTGTTTTGAAAACATCAGTACTGCCACGAGCGCTCACAAAATCTACTTACATAAAACCTGGCGATTTATTCAACAAAGACCAACTCCTTAAAACAAGAAATGCACTAAACAGCTTAGGTGTGTTCCGTTTCGTAAATATCGAACACATTCCGATATCTATTTCACCAGAAGAAAGTGGATTATACACACGCATCAAATGTACACCAGCCAAGCGCCATGCATTTGGAACTGACGTGGAATTAAACACTAATGCGCAAAGCACACTCGGTTTTAATCTTGTAGGGTCATATAGAAATAATAACCTTTTTAGATCAGCAGCTAAATTCCAATTCAATGTGAGTACAGGTTTAGAGTTTCAACTCTTAAAAGAAAAAAGACTAGAAAATAAAGCAGTAAACACAGTAAATTTCAACATGGAAGCCAAGCTAAACTTAGCACGTATATTTCCATCTTTCAAAAAAAATAAATGTGTTACCTATCAAAAATACAAACCGCGTACATTCATATCATTAAACTATAATTTCCAACGTAGAATAGGATTATATAACATTCAAACGGTCGGCACCAATTATGGTTATGAATGGTATAACGAAAAATACAGACACATCTTTTCGCCCTTGAGTTTTACTTATGTCATTCCATCTCGCATCAGCGACTCTTTTCAAACAGAATTAAATAAAAACGCACGTTTACAACAAAGCTTTAGTCAACAGTTTATATTAGGTCAAGAATATACATTCTCTTATACAAATCAAGACTTAAATGTTGGAAAGTATAAAAATTATTTCTATTTCAGAGCCAATGCATTTTTGGCCGGCAACTTCTTATTTGCATTTTCAAAAGCAGCACAAAAAAACGCGGTGACGCCTTATAAATTAGGCAAAGTCAACTTTGCGCAATTTCTCCGTTTAGAAATGGAACCACGCTATTTCTTCAATTTCAGACGTGGTCAAGCCTTGAGCTTCCGCACCTTCATAGGCATCGGCATTCCTTATGGCAACTCAAGATATACAACATCTGTAGCCATCAACGATTCCACTTTTACGCAACGTGATGTTGCTGTAATTCCATACATAAAACAATTTTTCGCTGGTGGTCCAAACTCCTTACGAGGCTGGGGTTATCGTCAATTAGGACCTGGTGGCTTTAATACGCATAATAAAAACAGAAATAATCTCGACCAAACTGGCGATTTAAAATTTGAATTCAATGCAGAATATCGTTTCAATATTTACAAGATTTTTAAAGGCGCTATATTTACAGACATCGGAAACGTTTGGCTAATAAAAGAAGATCCAGACAAAGCTCTCGCCAACTTCGATACTAAACGATTTATGAAAGAACTCGCTTGGGACATTGGTATTGGTTTACGGATGGACTTAAACTTTTTCGTCGTACGATTAGACCTCGGATATGCTTTGTATGATCCAGCATTTAATGAAGGTGACAGATGGACTTTTAATAAAATAAACAATGATGATTATCTCATTTTCAAACAACCACGCAATAATGATATAGGATTTTATAAATTTAGTTTTAAAGATTTCTTAGGAATTAATTTTGCAATCGGCTATCCTTTTTAATACTTCAGTATACGCCGTTATTGAATGCGAATAAGTATGAGAAATGCCATTATAGACTACAATAGATACATACAACAGACTTGTATATTACTGTCTTTGTATTTTATGATTCAGGCAAATAGCATCTTAGCGCAACAATATTTTCGATTTGATTATTTGCCCGTAAAATCAAACAATACAAGCTTGCAATACCCTTGGACTGGCGGCATAAATAATGCGCAATTCGGTATGGTTGATGTCAATCACGACAATAGAAAAGACCTTGTTGTTTATAATAAATCAAACAATAATTTTTTGATTTTTACTTCGACACAAAACAATAGCACACAATATCATTTTTCATCAAAATATGCTGCTCATTTTCCTCCTGTTAATGGCTGGTTTATTATGAAAGATTATAACTGCGATGGCATTGAAGATATTTTCACATATAACAATGTGGCTAACATAAAAGTATATACTGCTTACTATGCAAATGACACTTTAAAATTCAAATTACAACAAGATGGATTTTTTTATCAGGGTGTAAGTGGCAAAATAAACCTATATTGCTCAGACGTAATAAAACCAGCTCTTGCTGATGTCAATAAAGATGGCGACCTCGACGTAATTTCATTTAATGTCTTTGGCAATAGATTGCAATATTATGAAAATCAACAAAAAGAATTAGCGCTGCCATGTGATAGTTTGTTTTTTACAAAAGCCGATAATTGCTGGGGAAATGTACTCGACACACTAGCTGCTGCTTACGCATTAAATGATACATGCACGTTCAAATTCAATCGACCAAACAGCAATGAAAATATTATGCACACAGGCTCTTCCTTAGCAGCAATTGACATTGACGCTAATGAAACCACTGATCTTGCAATTGGAAGTATTGGATTAAATAGCCTAACGCTTTTATATAACTTAGGCACTAAAAACTATGCAAGCATACAACAACAAGACATCACTTTTCCTAACTATAATATTCCATTTGATGTAAGCTCATTTGGCTCGCCTTCATTTGTTGATGCAAACAATGATGGTTTCACCGATATGTTGGTTTCCACATTTGACGTTGGTACTGCCAATATCAATAATATATGGTACTACAAAAACACAAAGACAAGCGGCACGCCAAGTATTGAACTAGCATTACAACAAAAAAATTTCCTATTGGAAAATATGATAGATGCTGGCGAAAATTCGTATCCATGTTTTTTTGATGCTGATGGTGATGGCTTAAAGGACATATTGCTTGGTAGTGGCGGTTTTAAAGACTATGTGCAAGCAGCTGTTTATAAGCTACAATTATATAAAAATATTGGTAATGCGGAGCAAGCTGCATTCGAATTAATAGATGACGACTATCTCGGAGTAAGCACATTAAATGTAAAAGACCTCGCTCCTGCTATTGGTGATATAGATAACGACAATGACACAGATATAGTCGTTGGACTTTCAGACGGCAAACTTATTTACTGGGAAAACACAGCAATTACTGGCAATGCACCAAATCTTTTATACAAAGGACTTTTAAAAGATGCTACTGGAATTGCAATTAATGTTGGTGCAAATGCAACACCTTGCTTGGTAGATATCAATAGAGATGGAAAAACAGATTTAATTATTGGTGAAAGAAATGGCAACTTAAATTATTATACTGGCAATTCAATTGACAGTATTGATTTTGCGTTTGTAACAGATTCTTTAGGCAAAATTAGAATTAAAACAAATGGACTTTCTATCGGCTTTACACAACCTACAATAGCCGACATTAATAACGATAGTAAATACGATTTGCTCTTAGGTACCAATATTAGTGGACTGTTAAAGTATTACAACATTGAAGATAATTTAACAGGCACTTTTATTTCATCTGGAAATGTCGTCAGCGAAAGTATAGGTATGCGTACTTCTTCAACAATTGCAGATATTTCTAATGACACAAAAGCTGAATTGTTATGTGGTAATATTGCTGGCGGTTTAACTATTTTCAGTCAATTTCCACCGCCAATTATACCATCGACAATTTATGAAAAAAGACTCGAAGAAATCGCATTTTCTGTTTTTCCCAATCCAGCTAATCACAGTATTTCTGTATCGCTAAAGGCACATTTCAGTAATATATCTGTTCAAATAATAAACACGATTGGACAGGAAATATTTCATCAAACATATTCAAATATCAATACCTTTGAAATAAACACAAGCACCTTTAACAAGGGTCTATATTTACTTAAAATAAACGATGGGAAAAATATAGGTTTTCAAAAAATCCTTATTCAACATTAACAAAAAAAGCGAAACTATCGTTTCGCTTTTTGAGGTCGATGGCGGATTCGAACCGCCGTACGAGCTTTTGCAGAGCTCTGCCTAGCCTCTCGGCCAACCGACCATTATTTTTTGGAATGCAAATGTACATTATTTTTACAGAAAACAAAAATAGAATTCACTTTTTATAAAATAATCAATCTTCCACTTCTACAACGCTAGCCAATACATTTCCGTTCAATGGTGGTTGCATTTTTTTAATTTTTATTCTAATAAGGTCTTCTTTCACTACAAATGTGCGAATATCAGTAATTATTTTATATGCCAAATGTTCAATGAGCTGCACAGGTGTTTGCATATTTTTTGCAACTGCTTGATACACTAATTCATAATTTACTGTTCCTGATAATTCGTCGTGCAACATGGCATTTTCCGCATCAGTATATATCATTACATCAACAATAAAATTTGCACCTTTTATTCTTTCTTCTTCATATACGCCATGATAGGCATAAAATTCCATTCCTTCCAATCCTATCCATACTTTTTTTTGCATACCTTTGTTTTAACAAAAATAGTATATTATGGCTAATAGATATGCTTCTTCTTTCCGTGGTTTTGATTATTTAAACTTAGATGCACAATTAACAGACGAACAAAAGCTAATTCGCGATAGCGTCAGAGCTTGGGTAAATACGGCTGTAATTCCAATAATCGAAGATTGTGCAGAGAAAAATACATTTCCGAAACATTTAATAAAAGAACTCGGTGAAATAGGTGCATTTGGCCCTCATATACCAACGCAATATGGTGGCGGTGGCTTAGATGCAATTGCTTACGGATTGATTATGCAAGAGCTCGAACGTGGCGATTCTGGTATTCGTAGTTGCGCCAGCGTACAAAGCTCATTAGTGATGTATCCAATTTGGAAATTTGGTAGCGAAGAACAAAAACAAACTTATTTACCAAAATTAGCAAAAGGAGAATTTATTGGAAGCTTTGGATTAACAGAACCTAATCACGGCAGCGACCCTTCATCAATGGAAACAAGATTGATTAAACATGGTGATGAATATATTTTAAAAGGTGCAAAAATGTGGATTACCAATTCACCCGTATGTGATATCGCTGTTGTTTGGGCAAAAAATGAAGATGGTCATGTCGTAGGCTGTATAGTAGAACGCGATATGAAAGGCTTTACTACACCAGAAATCAAAGGAAAATGGAGTTTACGTGCCTCTATTACTGGAGAGCTAATATTTGATGATGTGCGTATTCCATCAAAAAATATTTTACCATTAGCAATAGGATTAAAAGCGCCATTATCATGTCTGTCTTCCGCCAGATTTGGCATTTCATGTGGTGTGCTTGGAGCTGCAATGGATTGCTTGCATCATGCTGTAGAATACAGTAAAGAACGTAATCAATTCGGAAAACCATTAGCAGCATTTCAATTAACACAGAAAAAATTAGCAGAAATGCTAACTGAACTTACTAAAGCGCAATTACTTTCTTTACAGTTAGGAAAATTAAATATAGAAGGAAAAATAACACCTGCACAAATATCGATGGGCAAGCGCAATAATGTTGAAACTGCATTATATATAGCTCGTGAATGCCGACAAATATGTGGTGGAATGGGCATCACACAGGATTTTCCTTTTATGCGTCATGCCATGAACTTAGAAAGTGTAATCACCTATGAAGGAACGCACGAAGTGCATTTACTTATTACAGGTATGGATATTACTGGCGTAAATGCATTTAATTAATTCAATATAAAGTAATTATATACATAAATAACACCTTGAAATTTATATAAAATAGTGCATAAACTTGTTTAAAATTGGGGTGAAAAAAAGTTTCTAACAGCAATAAATTATGTAATTATTAATTTGTTTGTGTTGAAATTCCAATTAAAACGTTCAATTTCAAGTAATAAACCTCATGTTTCACGCGGGTTCGTACTATCAACAATGTATCCACATTCGTTATTAACATTGTAGTTGATTTTTACGCTATTTACAACAAATTTTATATTGTATTTTCGTTGTCCCATGGAAGAACAAACAAGCAATTTTACTAAAAAAACTACACGATTTACTAGAAATAAGACAGAAGATATGTCTAATATGTTATATGGCAAAGTTCCGCCTCAGGCTCGTGAATTAGAAGAAGCCGTATTAGGTGCATTGCTCATCGAAAAAGGAGCTATTGCAGAAGTAAATGACGTATTAAAACCAGAAAGTTTTTATGTAGATGCGCATGCTACTATCTTCCGTTCAATTCAATCATTATTTGGCAAGTCACATCCGATCGACTTATTAACGGTTACCGAAGACTTACGAAAAAGTGGCAAATTAGAAGAAGTTGGCGGTGCTTTTTATATCAGTGAGCTCACCAATAAAATTGCATCATCAGCCAATGTAGAATTTCATGCACGTATTATTGTACAAAAATTTATACAGCGTGAATTAATTCGCATATCTAGTGATATTATTCGCGATGCTTTTGAGGACACAACTGATGTTTTTGTTTTATTAGATGGTGCAGAGAAAAAGATTTATGAAATTGCTGATAAAAACATCAGTCGTTCGGTACAAAATATTGGACAATTAGTATCTAAATCAATAACTGATATAGACAGTTTGCAAAGCAGAGAAGATGGTTTATTAGAAAACTCAGTGCCATCTGGTTATGTTGAATTAGACAGAATGACATCAGGCTGGAAAGCAACTGATTTAGTCATAGTTGCTGCACGTCCATCTATGGGTAAAACCGCATTCGTACTAAATATAGCAAGAAATGCTGCTGTGGTTCACAATATGCCAGTTGCAATTTTCTCATTAGAGATGGGCGCCGTGCAATTAGCAAAACGTCTTATTTCATTAGAGTGCGAGATTGATGCTCAAAAAGTAGCAAACGGAAGAATGAGTGAAAACGAATACGCCATTTTAAGAGACAAAGTAGAACGTCTTTCCTCTTCACCAATATACATCAATGACCAACCAGCAATCAATGTATATGAGCTTCGTGCACAATGCCGTAGATTGCAAAATGCGCACGGTATAAAAATGGTCATCATCGATTACTTACAATTAATGAGTGGCGGCGGCGACAAAGGCATGAATAGAGAGCAAGAAATCTCCAATATTTCACGCTCCTTAAAAGGCTTGGCAAAAGAATTAAACATTCCTGTAATCGCATTGTCACAATTAAACCGAAGCGTGGAGACGCGCGGTGGCGATAAGAAACCACAGCTATCTGACTTACGTGAATCAGGCTCTATAGAACAAGATGCCGATATGGTTATGTTCTTGTATCGTCCTGAATATTATAAATTAGATGAAGCAGCTAATGGCGCACATTTAAAAGGAATGTCAGAAATCATTATTGCCAAGCATAGAAACGGACCAACAGGCAGTGTTGAATTAAGATTCAACAAACACTTTGGTCGATTCTATGATGCTGGTGGACTTTATGATGAAATGCAAGAATATAGCAACAGCTATAAAACTGTACCATCAAAGGGTAATTTCATGAAAGATGAGGAAGGTAAAAAAACTGATGATTTTGATCTTTTCTAGTTAAAAACGCCACATTACAAAAAGATACTATATGTGATTTATTTGATACAAGTCAAAACTAGTTCTTCAAATTAGCCTTAACTTTGCATTAACATAAAATAGAAACATAAGAATCCGAAGTAGTCGCCTTTTAAGGCGACTTTTTATTTCTTAGACGGTAATTTTAATAAAAGCGTTGGATTTGATTTTACATCTTGCACATAATTTTCAAATTCCTGTTTCAAACTATAAAAATCAGAAACACCGAATTTCTTCATAATATCGTCCAGTTTAGACTGCACATTGCCTTGCACCAAATCCAATTGTTGGCGCAAATCGAAAAAAAAGCCATCAACAATACGTTTGCCTTCATCTTCCGTAAACTGATTATTTTGAATTAAATCTTCCAGTAATTCTTTAAACTTTTCGTTTGCAACAGAAGCCACACCTAAGGTGGTATAAATTATCTTTTTCATACACATTAGCAATACAAAATTAAAATAATAGTTAGACTATAAAACATCAATTTATTCACATATTCTAAAATTTATAGAAAAGTAATACAATATCAAAAATCTAAGTGATGACACTAGAAGATTTAAACTATTTTCTAAAAAATAGTATAATGTCAAATTAAAATTATTTATTACGGTAACAATTTGATAAATTTGACATTCTTTAAAATTATGCTGCAAAATAAAAGATGGACATACTTAGAAGCTGACGAAAATGCAGTGCAAGAATTGCAAAAGCAATTAAACATTCACCCAACGTTATGCAAATTATTGGTATTGCGAAATATCAAAACATTTGATGAAGCTAAAGATTTTTTTAGACCAAGTTTAGAAAAATTACACGATCCGTTCCTGATGAAAGATATGGATAAAGCCATTGAACGTATTGAACTCGCTATTTTGAAAAATGAAAAAATTCTAATCTACGGCGATTATGATGTTGATGGCACCACTGCTGTATCATTAGTCTATTCTTTCTTCAAAGATATTTATCCAAATTTGGAATATTATATTCCTGATAGATACACAGAAGGATATGGAATTTCCCTACAAGGAATTGATTACGCAGCAGAAAATAATGTACAATTGATTATTGCATTAGACTGTGGTATAAAAGCACATGATAAAATAAATTATGCTAATGAAAAAGGCATCGATTTTATCATTTGCGACCATCATTTACCAGGTGATACAATTCCAAGTGCAGTCGCTATTTTAGATCCAAAACGGGAAGATTGTACTTATCCTTTTAAGGAACTGAGTGGCTGTGGAATAGGTTTCAAACTTATTCAGGCATATACTCTTAAAAACCAATTAGACATTGAAAGAGTGTATGAACATCTGGATTTAGTAGCCGTCAGCATTGCCTCTGATTTAGTACCTATTACGGACGAGAACAGAATACTCGCTAAATTTGGTGTAGATAAAGTAAACACAAATACCAGAGCTGGTTTTAAAGCATTGATGAGCGAGCTCAAACTCACACGAATATTAGATATCAATGATTTAGTTTTTATTATCGGACCAAGAATAAATGCTGCAGGAAGAATAGCACATGGCTCAGAAGCTGTAACTTTATTAATAGAAAAAGATTATGATGTTGCAGTTGAAAAAACAAAAAAAGTGCAGCAAAATAATAGCGATAGAAAGACTTTAGATAAAGACATTACGGAAGAAGCATTTGCAATGATTGACACCAATGATTTATTAATTCAAAAAAAATCTACCGTATTATATCAAGAGCATTGGCATAAAGGTGTAATCGGTATTGTTGCATCTCGCTTAATAGAGAAATATCATCGGCCCACCATTATTTTAGCATCGTCAAATGGAAAAGCAGTAGGCTCGGGTCGCTCCGTGCCAGGTTTCGACTTACACGACGCTATTGATGCTTGTAGTGAGCATTTAGTACAGTTTGGTGGCCATAAATATGCTGCTGGTTTAACTATAGAAATTGATAAAATCGATACTTTTATTGAAGCATTCGAAAAAACTGTTAGCGAAAGAATTTTAGACGAACAACTCATTCCTCAAATTGAAATTGATGCCATTATCGAGCTTAATGATATCAATGAAAAGTTCTTCAACATCGTAGAGCAAATGGGACCATTTGGACCTGGCAATATGCGTCCTAACTTCGTTACCAAAGATGTCTATGATACTGGTTATAGTAAAGTATTAAACGGCAATCATCTCAAATTAAACCTTTTGAAAGATGGACAAAACCCACGAAACGGCGTAGGATTTGGCATGGGCGATTATATGAAAATTTTGGAAAATAACGAAACTGTTGATATTTGTTTTCAGATGTATGCAAATATCTGGAATGGACAAACAAAAATTGAATTTCGATTAAAAGATTTGAAAGCATGGTACTACGCGCAGAAAATCTAGTAAAAACATATAGCAATCGAAAAGTAGTGGATAATGTTTCCATTGAAGTAAATCAAGGAGAATGTGTCGGTTTACTTGGTCCAAATGGCGCTGGAAAAACAACTACATTTTACATTACGGTTGGATTAGTTACACCCAATCAAGGTAAAGTATTTTTAGATAATAAAGATATTTCGAGTGTAGCCATGTACAAACGCGCAAAACTTGGTGTCGGATATCTGCCTCAAGAAAATTCCGTTTTCAGAACACTAAGTGTGGAAGATAATATCAAAGCAATTCTAGAATTTAGTGATTTAAGTAAAACAGCACAAAAAGAGAAACTAGAATCATTATTAGAAGAATTTGGATTAAAACATGTGCGCAAAACAAAAGGAAAATTACTTTCAGGTGGCGAGCGTCGCAGAACAGAGATTGCTCGTGCATTAGCATCAGATCCAAAATTTATTTTATTAGACGAACCATTTGCTGGCATCGACCCTATAGCAGTCGAAGACATACAACACATTGTAGAAAAACTGAAATTTAAAAATATCGGAATTTTAATTACTGATCATAATGTGCATGAAACATTATCCATTACAGATAGAGCCTATTTACTGTTCGAAGGAAAAATTATAAAACAAGGCACTGCAGATGATTTAGCATCTGATGAACAGGTAAGAAAAGTATATTTAGGACAAAATTTTGAATTGCGTAAAAAATAAAAATCACTTCGCAAGCCGATCGTCGAATCTAAATAATTTCGTCTCTGTCAATTTTACTTTATTAAAGTCTTTATGATTCGGATTAATTAAATAATTCATCTCTTCATGAATAACAACAGAAGGAACTTTTAACAACAAACTCGAATTTTCTCGCAACCAATTATCTCCGATATTTTTAAAATAAGTACTAAACCTATTAATTTGAAAATCACGTTTAATATCTGCATAAAAAATTTCTTCTACACTATTTTCAGGAATTTCTATCGAAACCACTGTAAAATCAAGCTTTTTTAGCGTAGTTGAAGGCAAATGTACTAATACTTCAAGCGCAGCCAATGCACGTGATGATGAAGTATAAACCACCGCATTACCAACATTATTCCATCTGCCTCCATACATTTTTGCGCCAATACCTTGCAGGTCATTAGCATATAATTTATTACAAATTCTATAAACTATCATTGGAATTATGCGAAGATGCCATGTTCAATTCTGCCTAATTCTTGTTCTAACAATTCAAAACCAAATATCGTATCAAGATAACTGATAGGCAACTCATGATTATATAATAAAATAGGCGTTTTCATCCACTCACAAAAAACTGACAAGGAACCAAAAACTTCTGTACCTCTTTCGTATAAGCGTTGTAAATGTAAAGCCCGTTCTGAAGCATCTTTTCCAAGTAAATCATGCGTTTCATATCGTTGTAAGGTACGCTCTGAAACATTTAAAACATTTGCCATTTCTTTAAGCGTCAAATCATATTTATTCATCTGTTGTTGAATCTGATGCATCGATATACCTTTCCGCGTTTTATCAATCAAGAAATGTGTATCATCATTTAATATCGCTGGCACTGATGATGCTCTATAATAGGCTATTTCTTTTTCAGCTACTTTATGTATTATTTCGTCTTCGCGGATTTGATATTTTACAGTCTTTTTCTTCACAACACGTCATTTGTCACAAAATTAATACATTTTGTCGGGTTTGTCAAGTTTTTTCCAAAAAATGTTTTTCATTTTTTATCACATTTTCGAGTGTCCACTCTATTTTACGTTCAAATGGAAATTGTCTGACCTTACAATCTGTTTTTAAACAGCTTCGACACGATTTAGGCAAGCAAGGATCTGCATGTATAAAAGTTTCTAAATTATTGGGAATAATCTGTTTGATGTTTGACTCGACTAATTTTAATTCTTCGTGTACTTCATTCGCATTAAAATACCATGGTATTGTAGTATGGCAATCTATATGAATTTTTTCACCAAATTTAATAATGCGTAAATTATGAATGTCAATCCAATTCATACGTCTATTATCATTCAGTTGCACCACTACCTTTTCCAATAAGAAAAAATCTGCTTCATCCATAATACCAGCAACAGATTTCTTAAGGATTTTAATACCATTATACAAAATAAAAATTCCCATTAAAATGGCAACAACATTATCCAACCATAAAAAATCAGTAAAAAAAACGATGCCTAAACCTAATAAAATACCAACCGAAGTATAGGCATCAACTTTTAGATGTTCACCACTGGCAATAAGTGTGAGTGAACTATTTTTTTTGCCATAAGCAACAGCAATTTTGCCTAAAATAAAATTAATAACGCCAGCAATTACAATGAGCATCAAACCAACGTCTAAGTTATCCAATGAATTCGGAACGAAAAAATTATAGCTCGATTTTATAATCATTGCAATACCCGTTGCTGCAATTAAAGAACCTTCTATGCATGCTGAAATAAATTCCACCTTGCCATGCCCATATGGATGATCTTCATCATTAGGTTTTGCAGCAAGATATAAGCTATACAAACCAAAACTGCCTGCTACAATATTCACAATACTTTCTAAGGCATCTGTTAATATGGCATTGGAATTTGTAGTAAAATAAGCAAAAAACTTAACGATGAGCAATGCCAACCCTACCACTAACGTGAGAGTTTGAACAAAGAATTTCTCTTTATTATTTGGTGTTTGTTGTGCTATAGACATTTTAATAATTACGTTCTGTAATATAATTCACTAAATCAATCAATCCTGTTTTTGCTGGTGACTCAGGAATTGTTTTAATAATTTCAAAAGCGCGCAATTTATATTCATGCATCTTTTCTTCTGTGTATTGGATGCCTCCTTTTTTATGAATAAACTGAATCAATTCCTGCACACGTTGCTTATTTTCATTATGGTTTTTCACCGTATTGATTATCCATTTTTTTTCTTCTTTAGAAGCATTATTTAATGTATAAATCAAAGGCAATGTCATTTTCCGTTCTTTAATATCAATGCCTCGAGGTTTGCCGATATCTGCTTCGCCATAATCAAATAAATCATCTTTAATTTGAAAAGCAATTCCAATATACTCACCAATCAGTCTCATTTTTTCTATCAATGCAGTATCAGTAGTTGTTGATGCGGCGCCCACTTCGCAGGCTGCAGCAATCAGCGATGCTGTTTTGTTGGTAATAATTTCAAGATAAACGCTTTCGTCGATATCTAATTTTCTTGCTTTCTCCATTTGCAATAATTCACCTTCACTCATGCGCTTAACTGCCGTAGAAGTAATATGTAGTAAATTATAATTTTTCGTATCTAGTGCTAACAATAAACCCTTAGACAAAAAATAATCACCAACCAACACAGCAATCTTATTTTTCCATAATGCATTTATAGAAAAAAAACCTCTGCGTTCATACGCATCATCAACAACATCATCATGCACCAATGTTGCTGTATGCAGCAACTCCACTAATGAGGCACCAACATAAGTTGATTCTGTTACTTCGCCACACATCTTTGCCGCTAAAAAAATAAACATAGGACGCACTTGTTTGCCTTTGCGTTGATAGATATAATAGTTCACTTTATCTAATAACGATACGTGGCTGCGCATGACCTCGCGAAACTTTTGTTCAAAAATTTCAAGTTCCTGTTCAATAGGTGCTTTTAAATTATCGACCGTATTACTCAACGATTAATTATTTTTGTCAAAGGTAAAGTTATAAATGCTATTTACAATATACAAAAATTAAAAATGCAGAAAATAGAATTTATTATAAAAGGTATAAACGAAAAACCAATAAGCATTGACATTCGTTATATAGAAAATAAACAAAGAAAACCTATTATTATTTTCTCTCATGGATTTAAAGGTTTTAAAAATTGGGGACATTTTGATATTATCGCAGATTACTTTGCGCAAAATGGTTTTCTATTTGTAAAATATAATTTTTCTCACAATGGCACTACCGCACAGCAGCTATGTGATTTTGTTAACTTAGAAGCTTTTGGTCAAAATAATTTTTCAAAAGAAATAAATGATTTGAGCTTTGTTATTGATTACATCTATAACAATGCAAACGACTTTGAAGGAAACAACAATGAAATATATTTGATTGGACACAGCCGTGGTGGTGGAATTTCAATTTTAAAGGCAGCAAATGAATTACGAATAAAAAAATTGTGCACTTGGGCAAGCATACAAGACATCTCCTATTTTTTCCAAAATATGGATATTGAAAAATGGAAAATTGAAAATGTTGCTTATACTTTCAACTCGCGTACACAACAAAATATGCCATTATATTATCAACTCTATGAAGATTATCTAAAAAATAAAAACGAATTAGATATAACAAAAGCCGCAACTTCACTATCAATTCCATGGTTGATTATTCATGGCACAAATGACAATTCTGTTTCTCCAGTAATGGCGAATGCACTACATCAAATTAATCCAAAAAGCGAGATACTACTCATTGAAGATGCAGACCATACTTTTGGTGGCAAACATCCTTGGCATTCTGAAAACTTACCAATAGCATCGAAAATACTCGTAGAAAAAACATTATTATTTTTTACAGAAAAATACGTTTAATCTTGTTTATTGTCTTTATTTTGATTTTTATTATCGCTTTGATTCGCTGATTTATTCGGACGATTTTGCTGATTTCGGTTGGAACGTCCGTGTTGTTTATTACTTTGATGTCTGTTTGCTTGTTGCTCTTGTGTAGGCATTTGCCTTTGTGTAGTATTGTCGCGTTGTTGCTTTAGAGTATTAGGTTTGTTTTTTGGGTGATGCTTTTTATTTTTTCTATCTAAGCTTGCCAATGAAATCTGACCAACCACATCAGCAAATTCAATGCTTTCCTCTTCAGTTTTTTCTTCTACTTCTGCCAAATCTGTAATATCGGCAGGTTTTTTACCATTCGCGTTCATTTCTAAAACCATCTTCACATTATCCAGCGATATCGGATAGAAAGTACCGGAGCCTCTTACGGTATAAAACATCAGTCCTTTCAGAATATCCGTTTTCATCAAACGTGCTTCACCTGTTTCCAGTTGCAAAGTATCTGCTTTCTCCGGCACAAAACGTAAAGCGTCTAAGTACGTATCTAATTCATAATTCAAACAACATTTCAAGCGTCCGCATTGTCCGCTCAATTTAGTTTGATTGATGGACAAATTTTGATAACGGGCAGCCGTCGTATTTACCGATTTGAAACTTGTCAACCAGGTAGAGCAACATAACTCACGACCGCAAGAACCAATACCGCCCACGATACCTGCTTCCTGACGTGCACCAATCTGACGCATTTCAATTTTTACCTTGAACTCGGCAGCCAGTACTTTTATCAATTCACGAAAATCCACACGACCGTCTGCTGTATAATAAAAAGTAGCTTTTCTTCCATCAGCCTGGTATTGCACATCACCGAGTTTCATATCCAATCCCAAATTACGGGCTAGCACGCGGGCTTTCAACATTGTTTGTTTTTCCTTGGCACGCGCCTGTTCCATCAGGTTCAGCTCATTGTCTTTGGCGATACGCAGGATATTTCTAATGTCTTCAGAACTTTCCTTAACCCGTTTCTTCTTCATCTGCAAACGCACCAGTTCGCCGCTAAGTGTCACCTGACCAAGATCATATCCCTGCACAGCTTCCACAATCACATAATCTCCTGTGTAAATATCAAAACGTTTGTCGTTACGGTAAAATCCTTTACGCGAACCGTTTTTAAAACTTACTTCGTGAATATTGTATTTGGCAAAAGGATCAGCCGTGATATCGCTGAGCCAGTCGTGAACTTCTAGTTTAGAGCAACCGCCTGTGGCACAATGTCCGTTATTTTTACAACCTCCCGGTGTAGAACCTGAGGTTCCGCAACTATTACAACTCATTTTTTATTAATATTGAGTAGTTTGCAAGGAA
>WBZL01000908.1_pt1 | contig 32656 bp, 33 predicted proteins | sample 5204291 | NCBI WGS metagenome assembly WBZL01 (sample SAMN12344345, study PRJNA552823) | activated sludge metagenome | biome: Activated sludge suspended growth; feature: Nitrification reactor; material: Wastewater; isolation source: activated sludge from nitrification reactor of wastewater...
GATAGTAGATTAGTCTCCCGTAATTAACGGGAAAGAGCTTCACCACGAAGGGCACAAAGTACACAAAGGCAAAAAAAGAGCCTAGATTCCTTGGGTTTTCCTTTGTGACCGTCGTGTCCTTTGTGTTTGAAAAAAAGGTTTCCCGTTAAAAACGGTAGAGCCGAAACCCTTTAAGAACCTGGCGTTCTGCGCGCCTTTCGCGATAAAAAGGAAAGGGAAGGTAGAGAGTCTATTTTTTAAATGTCAAACTTGCGGTTCTCCCCAGTTGACTGACCCAATCGACAAATAACCAAATCCCAATGAGAATGAGAGCTCCATCGAGGATCTGGGACCATAAGGCATCGAGTTGTTTTGGCGCGGCAGAGCCATTCGAGGGAATGTAGAAACGAAAAACATCCAACGCGTTTTTATGTAATCGTATGAAATAATCGGACACCAGGTGAACAACAGGGATGTCGATCAGCCAGCGGACTGCGAAGAACGCCCCAACGAGAAGGATCAGCCATAGAGCCACGACGGCAAGGTGATGGCGATAGCGTTGCCACCCGGTGGGCTCGGTATCTTCAGCTTTCTTTCTTGTATCCGCCCCCTTGCCGGTGGACCTGCCCCCTTTCTCGCCTAGATCCGGGTTCCATTCCGTGGGTCGCAATTCTCCCAGCGTTCGTTTCGCGAGCGGGGTTGCGAATTTCTCAAGATTGTTCCAATACTCTCCGTGATTCTCGAGGGATGTTTTCGTCCGTATATTGGTTGGGCTGGCTATGCCTCGCGCGAATTTTGTATCCAATGGAGGCGCCTTTTCAAAGTAGGTGTACTCATCCAGTCCATAAAATTCGGTGATCGGGTCTGAGAAATTCCAGAAATTCAACCACTTGAACCCCTTCGGGAAATTCTGCTCCGTCGACACAGAGACCGGGAAACGCTCGTAATACACAGGATCAAGCACGCCCCGCGCATGATGATAGTAACTGAGGACACTGCCGATGGTTGTATAGGTGAAGATTTTGTCCTGGTATTGTTTATCGAGGTAATGGAACAACGCTTCGTACGTGATCGGCGTGCCTTGCGAGTGCGCCACCACATGGATACGTTTGACGCCCGGCTTGTTGTAAAAATAGACGATATCGTTGATCACCGCGCTTCTCACCCGGTTCGATTGCGCCGGGTCCATCGCGTAATTCACCACATCGTCCATGTATCCCACCAACATCACGTTGAGCGCCTTATCGAGCGAGGCGCCAATGCCGCCCAGAAATTTTGTCCATTTCAACAGGCTCACCAGCAGGGCGCCAATGAACCCAATGGGGAGCGTCATAAAGATCAAGTAACGATAGATCAGTGGGGTAAAGAACAGGCGGGTCAGGAATACCTCGTCGACCTTGCCCACAAGTTTCCGGCCGTCTTCCTCATAAGAATAATAATCGGCGATATCCACATCGCTATTGGCGTAGGCTCGGAACCCCCATAAAAGTCCGCGCGCAACCACGAGGGAGGTTTGAAGCCCAAGCAAAACCAAGACAAAGCGCAGGTAAGCCAGCGGTTCGCTCACGAGGAAAAAGATCAAAGCAAGCAGTACCCAATTGGGAAGCACGGGCAGGCTTTTCAACCTCCGATATTTGGCATACTGGTAACTCATGACAGAATGTTCGAGCGCCGGCGCAATCGCCCAGACCGCACCGGTAAAGATCACGAAGATCAGCCCGTTGAACCCCGGCAGGTTGAAGATCTCATCAGCCAGGATGTTCTTCAACGCTTCGTTGAACCACGTCACCGTAGGCAGAATCTTAATGAACGGCAAAAGAACCAGCACAAACATCAAGAAATAGGAAAAGTAATAACCGAAGTAATCCCAAGCCCGTGTGCCGGGCGTCTTGCCGCGCTGAAAGGCAAAGTTTTGATTGGTCCGTTGATCTTTTAGCCATTTCGTATTCCGTGTGAATACGGCGTTGCGGAGCATGTTCGCAAACACAAACGACGCCATGCGCCATTCCCGCGAGAGATTCCCAAGCGCGCCGGAAGGCAGGGTTTCGGCTTCCCAATAAGACTCCTTCAACCAAAGACGCCTGCTGGTCTGCCGCTCCTGGATTCCTGTTCCAACCTTTTCCTCGAACCGGTGACGGGCGCGGATCTCCGTCACATGTTTGTGCGATTTCCCATCCGTATTATGAGGCGAGGGTAAATAATCCTCGAACCCGGAGGTCAACTGTGTCAGCGTCGCATTTTTATCCAGCGCCTTGATCGCGGGCCAAAATCCGCGTAGAAAGATGTTCAGGTGATCGTCCTCCGCCTGTTCGCCGGCGCCTTTCACGATGAGGATGACGTCGATCTCCGGCTCCTGTCCGTTCTCGTTTTTTGATGTCTCTTTCTTAGCCATTGCCGTCTCCTTTTGCCTGGTGTTGGAACGACTGACCACCCTCCGGTGTATGATAAAAGAATCGCACACCCATGACCCAAAACTCTACATCAGTACAACCCCTCAACACCCGCCGCGTTGCAATGCAAAGCGCCCTCGCCGCCGCGCTATTTCTCGGCTTCCCCGCCGGGCTGTTGCTTTGGCTGATTCTTTTCCGCGAAGCGAACCCGTCTGCATCAGTGGACTCATTGATCGCCCTCCTCCAAGCCCACGGCATCAACAAGATTTTCGCGTTAACGCTCTGCTCGCTCGGCTGGAGTTTTTCACTCGGGCGAATCAGCGGATTCCGCGCCTGGTGGAAGATCGGACTCGCCACCGCCCTCGGATTCATCCTGGCGTGGTTCTCGCCTCTCTCCAACATGGACGGCTGGTTCGCCGATAGGATGCCGATTCCACTCCTCTACGCCCTCACCATGTGCGGAATCGTTTTCAGCGCAACATTCTGCGTCGGCATTGCGTACGGACTCATCCTCCGCCACCTCAAAGCCGCGTTGACGATGGCTCTCTCAACAAGTTTCACGTCAACGCTCGCCCTCCTGCTGACGATGGTAGTTTTCAATCAATTTGGAATCTATGTGGGAAGCGCGGTTCCCTTCGCCATGTCCAAAGTGACGACGGTGAGTCTGCTCGTATCCGCGATTGCGGGAGGGCGGTGTTGGGAGTACTGTTCACATGGTTTGTTGAAAATAGATTGCACAACCCCTAGCTCCAGAAGACCGTCCACATAAGAAAAGATTGCCCCCTTAGGGTCGGTACATTAACAACGTTCCGTATGTTTGTTCGCTCGCAGTTGCACTGCGAGCGGGATGCCGTGCAACTGCATTACCAACAGGAAATTTATTTTTTTACGAACCCTTAGGTTCAGAAAAATCTAGCTCTTCTCAGGGTATTGCTTCACGCCATCCACCAGCAGTTCATGGCGCCAGGTTTCCATGGTTGCCATGCCGCCGAACCGCTCCAGTTGATACAAAATATGAAGCGAGCATGGTTTGCCATCGATCTTGAAGGGGAAGTCCATATCCTCGCCGCGCGGCAGAGTCCGGCGCAAGATTTCCCGGTGATCCACCGTGGTGACAACCTCCCCAGACATGGCCTGGCTGACTTGAACGGTATGGGGCGAACCAACGACCACTTGCCAATTTGTGATCATGAGAAACTCCTTTCTTGTTCCATGTTCAACGGGCGAATTCAGGCAATCCTCCTGCGAGGGTTGCAAGCATGCGAGTGAGATGATTAAACGCGGCTTGGTTGTCGGGCCCAAGATTCTGCTTCACGATCTCTTTCCACGCGTATAACTCAACCACCTCGTAGAAACCGGGTTGCGCGAAGATTTTCTCAGGGGCTTCGGTAAGCACTTTGAGCCACACATCCTTCCACTGATCGTCCACGATCACCCTGCCCTCGATGATCTCATGGTGGACATTGATCTCATCGATCCATTGCAATGCTCGTTCTTCCTTTTGCTTCTTGTTCATTCTTACCTCTATAGGATTTACGCGGTCGGCTGAAGCGCCGCTACGGCGAAACAAGTTCAACTGCGCAATTCCTACTGTACAAATTGGGCGCGCTCAGCTCAGTTGGCGTAACCAATTGGGCGATACAAAAGCCCATCGGTGAATTTAAAGACGCCTCCACACGCCTCACATTCGATTTCAGGCTCGGCGTCCCTCTCGTATGGGTTGTCGGGCAGAGTCGCCCGCGTAGTCTCATCACAGAGCGGACACTTGATCTCGATGATCGCCAGCCTGCCCTTGACATTCTCCGTTTGATACGCGTTCATCGAACGCTCCTTTCCTGGGAATTCCCTACAGCGCTGTCAATTGGGATGCTTGATCAGCGCAACCACCAACCCGGTCACGGCGCTTTTCAGGTCTCCCAAATGCTCCCGCGAGAAATCCGCCTTCGACATGAGAGGAAGTTTCTGGGAGAGAAAGTAATCCTGAATCCCTTTGATGAAGGTGTTTGGGTTTTGGTCTACAGATTTCACGATGGGCGCATTCCATTCGCCCTCGTGAACGAGATGGATCTCCGCATCCGGGATCCCCACCGCGCGGCGGACGCTGTTCATCCATTTTTCCTCGGAAGAGGTGTCGATCATCATGCCGACTGCCCGATCCTCGGCGCGCGCGAAAAACGCATAGATGGAATTTTGGTTGGACATGGCATCTACTCCTTGAGCAAATTCGTTGTGAAAAACCAAATGGCGGAAACTGACAATCTGTTTTAGTTTGACCTCTGTTTGATCGCCTCCTTTATGTATTGTTCGATCTCCCAATACCGCTCGGGGTGGATGAAAATATAATCGGGCGCATTCGCCAGAATATCCATCCACACAGGTTTTTGTTTCTCGTCTATCGCCGGCTTACCCTCCACCACGTGGGCGGCGTTGATGACATCGAGCATCGCGCCAGCCCAACTTTTCTTTTGTTCCTTGTCCATCACAGCCTCCTTTTGCGAATGCTCCACAAGCAACCGCTACATTTACAATTCGGGTGGGCTTTGGAGACAATAAGAAATGCGCTTCTTTTACCAGACCTCTTGCGAAAGTCTTTTCGCCACAGAGCGCTCAGAGAAAAAAGAGATTTTCTCAAAGGGCTCTGTGGACTCTGTGGCTAACCAAAACTTATTTAGGTAAGAGTTCTACTTTTTAAATACTACAACGCTGTCTCATTGATTCCATGTGTCATTTGTAATGAAAAATCCCCGCCGTTTGTTCGGCGGGGATTCGATTTTGGATGTTAGGGTCGGCACATTAATCACTTCCCATATGTTTGTTCGCTCACAGCGCAACTGCGTCCCCAACAGGGGATTTATATTTTTACGTATCCTTAGTCTGCTATGGCTGGCGCGACAGTTGGGAGGTTGTCCTTCAACTCTTTGCGCGGGGTGAAGATGGCGGCGATCCACCCCAGCACGGCGGCAACGAAGGCGATGATGAAAACGAGGTGAATGGCATTTGCCATGGCGAGGCGCGCGCCCGTTTCGACGACTCCGCCAGACGTGGAGAGAGGGTCGAGGAGTTGGGAGATCAGGCTCACGTCGAGACCGGAGGCGTTGAGGTTGGCGGCGAGTCGCGCGCTCAACGCGGCGCCCATCACGCTCACTCCCAACGTCCCGCCCATCGAACGGCTGAATTGAAGCATCGAGGTGGCGGTCCCAAGATGACGCCGTTCGACTGTGGTCTGCACGGCGATCACATACGCGGGGATCGAAAGCCCCATGCCCATGCCCATCAGGGTGACGAAGACCATCACGAAAATGCGATTCGCGTCCGCGCCGAACAAGGCAAGCAGAGACGCGCCGATGAAAAAGAGGCTCGTGCCAATGATGCTCAAGCGACGATAGCCAACCTTCAACAAAATACGCGAGCCGAAAATACTGCATGCCACCCAGCCCAGCAACATCGGCGTGACGGTGACGCCCGCCTGCGTGGGGCTTGCGCCCAGCACCGATTGCACAAAAAGCGGAATGAATGAGATCGTGCCGAACACTGCCCAGCCGGTGAACAAGCCGTGCGATGTGGCGGTGGCAAAAAGCCTGTCGCGGAACAACGCCAGCGGCAGGATCGGGTCGGCGGCGCGGCGCTCCACGTGAAAGAGAATCACGAAGAGACCAACCGCAGACGCGATGAAAACCCAGCCCTGGGATGTGCCGAGTTCCATTAACCCGAGCAGGAGCAGGACGACGCTTGCCGACAACAACGCCGCGCCGGCATAATCTACCGCGGGTCTTTCGTGACTGTATGCCTGATCCCGCCACGCAAACGCGACCAACACCCCGGCGATCAGACCGGGAAACACGTTGATGTAGAAGATCCAATGCCATGAAAGTTGATCCACGATGAAACCGCCTAAGAGCGGGCCCGCCACCGAGGAGACTCCCCACACGCCTGAAAAGACCCCCTGCATTTTGGTGCGTTGTTCGAGTGAAAACATTTCGCCGATGAGGATAAACGCCAACGGCATGATCCCGCCCGCGCCGATTCCCTGCAAGGCGCGCGCGAGGATCAAGTGGGTCAGCGTGGTTGCCATTCCGCACAGCACAGAGCCGATGAGGAAGAGCGCCATCGCAAAGACATACAATTTGCGCCTGCCGTAAATATCCGAAAGTTTTCCATACAGGGGAACGGTGGTTGTAGACGTCAGCATGAACGCCGAAAAAACCCATGAGTAATTTTCCAGCCCGCCCAGTTGACCGACAATGGTGGGCATGGCGGTGGCAACGACGGTGGATTCCATCGACGCGAGGAACAGACTGAGCATAATGCCCACTGTGACAAGAATGATGCGATTGCGCGACATGTTTTCCTTATTTGGGTGAAGTGAATACAAAGCCTCGACGGGCTTTGCGCTGATAATCATACCATGCGAATTCAAGACAGCCGCGCAATAGGGCTATCGCATTTAGGGCAATCGCATTTGGATTTTTTGTCCGCTAATCCTCGCGAATTCACGCTAATCTTTCTCGGGAAAATTCGCGCAGATTGGCGAAGATTGGCGGATTCGAAGGCAAAACACCGTGTTTTGAGCCTCGAGATTTTCTAATGCGATTGCCCTACTATCGCATTTCTCTACCGTACAGGAAAGATTTTTACCGCAAAGCACTAAGGTCGCCAAGTGAAAAAGGTTTTCTTTGCGTTCTTTGCGGGTGTCGCATGGCGCCATGGCGACACTTAGCGGTGCAAATGTAAGGTAGAGAGTGATTCAAAAGAAAAAATCTGCGTTTCACCTGCCCTTGCGGGCGGTGCAAGGGTCAGCGTGAATCAGCGTCCCGATTTTGAAAGCGTAAGGTAATCAGATTGTCTGTTTTATTTCCCCTTCAACGGCTTGAACCCCTCACCCAGCGCCTCGTGCGCCGCGCCAACGACCAGGAACGCGCGCGAATCGCATTCATTGACGATGGCTTTGAGCGTGGATACTTCGGCGCGGGTGATGACGCAATACAGCACGGGGCGATTTGCCTTCGTGTACGCGCCCGAACCTTCGAGAACGGTGACGCCGCGTTGCAGTTCATCCAACAAACGTTGGGCAATCGCTTCCGATTCCGAGGTGACGATCATTGCCGTGCGGACGGTGCCGCCGCCTTCGAGGGTCGTTTCGGCGACAAGTCCGCTGACGTACAACGCGATCATCGCGTAGAGGGCTTGCTTCCAGCCGAACACAAACCCCGCGCCGAGGATGACCGCTGAATCGACGAAGAGATAACTTTGCGTGATGGGAATACCGCGCCAGTTGTTGAGGATGCGCGCGAGAATGTCCGAACCGCCGCTGGTGCCGCGCGCGCGATAGACGAGTCCGTAGCCGATACCGCTCACAATGGCTCCGTATAACGTGTTGAGGAACACATCGCCTCGCAGGTCGCGGATCAACGCCGCGCCGGCGCCGCCCTCCGCAAAGAGCGGAGTGTTTGGCAACAGATCGATGAAAATTGAGTATGTGGCAATAGCAACGGCAGTCCGCAAAGCAAAGCGATACCCGCCAAGGAAACGCCAGCCCAAAATAAAAAGCGGAACGTTTCCGATGAGGATCATCAAACCGATCTGCCAGCCCGTGAAATGATTGATGAGTTGCGCGACCCCGCTCACACCGCCCGAAGCAAGATTGGCGGGGATGAAGAACGTCCGGAGCGAGAACGCCTGGATCAAGGCAGAGAGGATGATGAGGAAATAATCGCGGAGGGTGGGAAGATATTTTTTCATTTTATTTTCTGTAGGGGCGGGGTTTCCCTGCCCAATGGTTGAATCACGAACACGGGGCGAGATGACCTCGCCCCTACAATATCAATCCAAAATTTCAACCCCCGCCAACTTCTCGATCACACCGACCACCGCCGAATTATCGAGTTCGCCCATGCCGGCGTCGATCATCTGTTGAAAGAGTTTTGTATTTTCAAGGGTGGACGACACAGGGACATGATATTCCCTCGCCGTATCGAGCACGATCCGCAGATCCTTCAACTGCATGCGCGCCTTGAAGCCGGGGTTGCGATTGCCATCGAACAACCGCGGCGGCTTCACATCCAGCGTCCAGCATTGCGCCGCGCCGCCTTTGATCGCCTCCACCACCTTGCGCGGATCGACTCCCGCCTTCTTCGCGAAGACGAGCAACTCTCCCATCGCCGCCATCTGCGCGGCGACCATGATCTGGTTGGCGGCTTTTGCCACCTGCCCCGCTCCCGCGTCACCGACGTGTGTGACTGTCTTGCCCATGGCAAGCAACACCGGCATAACGCGCTCCAAGGCGGATGCCTCGCCGCCGACCATAATGGCGAGCGTGCCGTTCCTCGCGCCGATATCGCCGCCCGAGACGGGGGCATCGAGCGCAAGCACGTCCTTCTCTTTTAACGTTTCCGCGATCATCCGCGCCGAGGCGGGTTTGATGGTGGAGTTATCGACATACACCAGCCCATGATGCGCGCCTTCGATGATTCCTTGTTCGCCGAGGACAACCTTTTCCACGTCGGGCGAATCAGGCAGGTTGGTGAACACCACATCCACTTGTGAGGCAACTTCACGGGGGGATGAAGCGGCAATCGCGCCTTCCGCCACAAGTTCATCCACCGCGGCGCGCGAACGGTTATGAACCACAACGGGGAATCCCGCGTTCAAAATATTCCGGGCGATGGACTTGCCCATCAATCCCAGACCGATATATCCGACTTTCAACATGATGACTCCTTTTCACCGCGAAGGTTTTGACATTATCTCTTTACCGTACATCTACACCGCTAAGTGTCGCCATGGTGCCATGCGACACCCGCAAAGAAAACCTTTTTAACTTGGCGGCCTTAGCGTGCTTTGCGGTAAAAGTCTTCTCATGTACGGTAGAGAAGAAATTATACCCTTGGAAGATTCGCAGAGATCGGCAAGGAGCAGTGGAAACTTTAAAAGCGGAGAGCCTGCCCCTTGAGGAGGAGAGGCAGGCTCAGGCTGGGAGAGACGCGGGAGCGCGTCGTCTTTTTATTTGATTTGGTACGTCACGTTGACGGTCACAACGAAAGTGAGTTGTCCGGGCGCGATCGGCACTGCCGCCGCTTCTGCCCCGCCGCCACCGCCGCCGCCGCGTCCGTCATACAAAGGATAGGGCTGGTTATCGACGAACGTGATGGTCTGAATTTCGCCCAGCGAAACGCCAGCCACCGAGGACAATTCCTCCGCTTTCGACTTCGCGTCGGCGAGCGCATCGGCGCGGGCTTGCTTGAGGGCTGAGTCCTTATCCGCCACATCGAACTGGATGCTGTTGACCGTGTTCGCGCCGGCGGTCACGACCGTATCGAGTAATCCGCCGAGTTTGCTCAGGTCGCGGATCGTCACATAGACGGTATTATCCACCGAGTAATACTTTTCGCCGGTGGGGGCGCCGGTCAGCGGATCGTATTTGTCGAACGGATAAATGCTGAAGTTGGTCGTGCGGATATCCTTGGCGTCGATGCCAAAATTGGTCAGCGCTTCGATCATCTGCTGAGTTTGGGCATTATTCGCCTGCACCGCTTCAGAAGCGGAGGGCAGTTCGGTGTGCACACCCAGATAAATATAGGCGATATCCGGCACAAGGTTGGCTGTGCCAGAGCCAGCCACGCTCATCGTGCGGTTCGGCGCGCTATTGCCACTCACGGCGGGCGCAACCCCGCACGCGCTGACAACCAGAGCCAGCAAGGCAAGTGTTGCAACTACAATGGTTTTGGTTTTCATTCATACTCCTTTTCATATGATTGCCACTATGAAGACGCTGGGCGCGAGGGAAAGTTCCCGCGCATGGCTTGAATTTTAACCGCTTTGCCTGTACAATCCTTGTACATTTGTTCTATGCCGATCAACTATCAGGAAGTTTACACGCAGATCCAATCCATTGGCGCGGGCGCAAAAGAGAGGCGAAAGAAGAAAGAGGACGCCCAAGCCCAAGCGCGCCGCCTGCTCGAACAATTCGGCAGTCAACTGGATTTCCTCCGCTCGAAAGTGGATTCCGCCAAACAAGCGGATACGAACATCCGCTGCGCCTGCCCATTGGATGAACCCCTCGCTTCTTCCTTCGACGTTCAGCCTGTCTCTGTTTCCCCAACCTTAATCGCCGCCGACGGTTCGCAAGCCATCGCCGACCGGCACAGCCCGGTTCAGTTTTGCGTCATCAATGTGGGGGCGATCTGCATGAAACCCAACTCCGGCGAAACGCCCGCGGTTGAAGTGGAAAGCGAACTTTTCTACGGCGATGCCATCGAAGAGAACGGTCTCACCACCGATGGCGGCGTGGCATTGCGGCGCGACCTTGCGGAACGCAGTGTCATCGAAACACTAAGCAAAGATCTGAGCGAGTCGGTCGTTTCATTTACAGACGGCACGCTGGAGATTTTTCGCGCCAAAGATATTGACAGCCCCAGCGCGTATCGCTCCATCCTGGATAAGTACGTCTCTGTCCTCTCGCGCTTGCAGGAGCGCGGCGTCGTTTCGGCGGGATACATCGACAAACCCTCGTCGAGCTTGGTTGTGAAGCTTCTTGAATTGACCCAGATCACCATCCCTGAAGAAATGGAAAAACTGCGCAACGCCCCGCCGCTGAAATACGTCACCGACCGCTGGCTGTTTGGCTACAATAATAAATTATTCCAGTTACTCCCGCCCGGTCATCGTTCGGCATGTTTCAAAATCCAATCCAATTCCGAGAAGACGTATAAGGGCGTGCTGGAACTTCACTTCTTCTATCTCAACGTCGGCACGGATGGACATCCCTGGCCCGTGCGCGTCGAAATCCCCAAATGGGTGGTGGATGACAAAGAGAAGTTGAATTTGCTTCACGCGGTTCTCGTCGAGCAATGCAAGATGATGGGGAATAAACCCTACCCTTATTTGCTTAATCGCGCTCATGAAATTGCAGTGGTCAAGAACGAAGAAAAACATCAGATTGAACAGTTGCTTTCTATGGAACTGAGAAAACAAGGCGAAGAAACTGACGACACTTCCCATAAACAAACAGGCAAGGATTCTCTCTCAAGCGGCAGAAAGAGGTATGGATAATGACAAGCCAAATCGAAATCGGACGGTTACTCCGCGCAGGGACAACGGGATTCGTGGCGGGATGCCGCGTCAACCAACTGGATGCGCCGTCGTTTGGGGCGTTGGTGCGCGCGCCGCTGGGGGAAACCTATCAGATCTTCGGAATCATCTACGACATTCACATTGACGATGACGGGCTGGTGCGTCAACTCGTCACAGCAGATAATGTCAGCGACGAGGTGATGAAAGACAACCGCGAGCGAAGAATCGTGCCCGTGGAAATGTCCGTGCTGGCGGTGGGATACGAGCAGGATGGGAAGATTCATCACCTTCTGCCGCCGCGTCCGCCCTTGAGTTTGGATGTGATCTTCAAGTGTGATAACAACGACCTCGCGCGCTTCACCGAGAAGTTCGGATATTTCAGGCACATCTTGAACAATCAGGAAATTCCTATTGGTGAAGTAGTTGCGGCGCATATTTTGCAGGCAAGTAAAGCAAGGGGCGTGGAAAGTGGAAAGCATGCCCTGAGCAACGCCGAAGGGTGGAAAGAGGCAGCGACGCATGAAGTGATTACCTTATTGCGCGATGATTACCCGACGTTGATGTCCGTGCTGGGCGCGTTGAGCGATGTTGCATGATGACAATCCCGAAGGGATGGCATGATTGTAGACTTGGAAGAATATGGATTGCCAATCGCGAAGCGATGGCATGATTGGACAAGTCTATGACACCCCTTCGGGGTTGGAATGAATTGATTGGCGATTCTACAGTCGTTTCATCCCTTCGGGATTGAATATTGAACCACGGAGACGCGGAGTCACGGAAAATTATTTTGCTTATTGGCGGTTCTCGATACGGGCTTCGCCCTACTCGACCACTGAGTTGGAAAGGAATGAGAGGTATTTATGGAACAACGAACAAAAGTTGGATATTTGGTTGGCGGCGGATTAAAAGAAAACTTTCGCGTGAGGCTCACTGTTTCCCCGCAGGAGATTCAGGAGGGAGCGTTTGTGGTCATCCAAAGCGGAGAGTGGAATTATTACGGCATCGTCACGGACATCGTCCTTGGGGCGACGGACCCGCGCTTTGCGGATGAGCAGATGGAGGGACGGTTCCCGTCGCATATTTCGAAGGCGTTGCACGGGCAGACGCTGTACGCGAATCTCGAAGTGTTGCCGAACCTGATGCTGGAGATCGGTCCGCAGTTGGGGACGGCGGGGTATAAAGATTGGCGCGGTCGAATCGACGCGGGACTCAAAGATGAGCCGCGCATATTGCCCGTCAAGAATGTGCCGCCGCATCACGCGCAGGTATTTTTGGCGAACGAAGGCGACATCGCGGAAATTTTCGGTGACCCGAACGAGAAGGGGAACTTCATCATCGGGTACACGCGCGAACAGGATCATCCCGTGTGCATTGACATGGAGAAGTTCGTGCAGAGATCGTCGGGCGTGTTCGGCGCGACTGGCACGGGCAAGTCGTTCCTCACGCGGCTCGTGCTGGCGGGGTTGATGCACTACAACAAAGCCTCGGTGTTCGTGCTGGATATGCACAACGAGTATGGTTTTGACGATGTGGCGTCAGACACGAAAAAAGCCGTGACGGGATTGAAGACCAAGTTCAAGTCGAAGGTTCGAATCGTCGGCTTGGGAGGCGGATCAACCATCCGAGGGCAAGTCCCCGATTTTAATTTGGAGATCTCGACGGGCGATATATCCACAAGTGACATCGAGACGTTGATGCGCGAATTGAATCTGCGCGAGACGACTCCGACGACGTTGAACGCGTTGTACGCGTCGTTTCGAGATGAGTGGTTCGCGCGGTTCCGCGATATGTCGCGTGAGACAGTGATCATCGAAGATGAAAGAGGAAAGAAGAAAGAAGTGCCTGCGGAGGGAAGTGTGGCGGCGTGGGCAAATGAAAATGGAGTCAACGTGGCGGCGGCGGAGGCTCTGCACGACAAACTGCGCAGGCTGTTCGGCAAGCCGTATATCGTGGAGAAGCCCGCGGCGGATTCGGTGAAGGAGATCATCGCCTCGCTGGAGAACGGACAGCATGTGATCCTGTCGTTCGGCGAACACGAAAGCGACCTGGATTATCTGCTCGTATCGAATCTGTTGACGCGCAAGATCCGCAACGCGTGGGAGCATAAGACCAACGCGTTCCGCACGCATGGAAAAGAGGAGCCGCGTCAGTTGATCATCGTCGTTGAAGAGGCGCACAAATTGCTGAACCGCGAGATGGCGGCGCAAACGACCTTTGCGACCATCGCGCGCGAACTCCGCAAATATTATGTGACGCTGTTGATCGTGGACCAGCGCCCGTCGCAAATTTATGACGAGGTCATGTCACAGTTGGGGACGCGCATCTCAGGCTGGCTCGGCGACGAGGACGATATCCACGCTGTTCTTTCGGGTCTCGCGGGACGGGAGGCGTTACGCGGTATGCTGGCGCGACTCCAACCGAAAGAGGAAGTGCTTCTGCTCGGCTGGGGAGTGCCGATGCCTCTGCCTGTGCGCTCGCGCAGGTATGACGAGGAGTTTTGGAAGGAATTGCTCGGAGGCAAGGAAAAACGCAGTAAAGAACAGAGCTTGCAAGACCTAGGATTTTAAGTGAGCAAGGAGCAGAATTTGCCTGTCCCGCCAACGGCGGGGAAGGAGTTGGGGTTTTAGGTTTGAGAGGGCAGGTTGCAAATCTGTCCTTTTGATTTACCTACACGTATAGTAATTTGCTCATTTCTTCTGTACAATACTCTCAATGGATAATCAAGATACGCAGTATTTACTGAATTTACAGGAAGGAGTTGTTTATGTCTTACGTAGATCTTCTTGATAGTTCTAAAACAGCCTATCCGAATGAGTTTGCGACAGAGTGGTGGAGAAAATCTTCTAAAGAGATACAAGGAAATGCAATTTCCCTTGCAAATGCAGAATTAATGCTACGAATACTACATGGTGAAACTATTCTTTTATCAAACAACCAAGCATTTGATTCGGTAGCATTTCTACGATCAGTCCCAGAATTAATGCGTATGGACTCTTTAGATCGCCCCCCGATAGCGCTTTCATATTTTAAATCTGGAGTGGTAGCACCAGCGGAATATACTCCCGAAGCGTTGGTAGACTTAAGCGTTGAGTATCTAACAAAGAAAATTTTTGTATTTTCCGCTTGGGTAGGCATGGATGATAATACCAAAATACGAGACCGAATGGTTGACGCTTTGAGAAATAGCGACGAATCAAGAAGATTTATTTCAATGGTTGAAAATGTGTTCCTTGACCTTGACTCGAGCATAAGAGAGGATTTTCGGAAGCAAGCCCACAGTTTACAAAAATTTTATAATTATTTACGGAAATTACACCCTCTTGAAAAAAAGGTTGTTAGAGTAGCAGGAAAATCCGATCGTCTAATATGGAAAGATTTAGACGATCTTCAATATTCGCCTTCAAAAGGAATTCCTTTTGAAGCCATAAAAAAACTTGACGAAAAATTGATGTCTCAAAACCTTCATGGTTCCCGAGAAGATCGTAGTGTACTTTATCGATTAATTGAGGACTTTGGAATTGACCTACGGCGTGATCTAAAAGATTACATTGACATATCCTATAACAAGAAACTTGGAGCATCCGTAAGCCCGAGAGGGCGCGGTGTTTATTCGGTTACAGACCATGATCCTAATACCCCATCATCTCATGGGGAACAAATACTGGAAAATGCAGAGACATTAAACACAGAATATGGAATTGTTGCAGAGGAAGCCTTAGAAATCTTTCTGCCTAAAAAGACTGAAGATGGTTCAGTGTTAAACGTTTTAACTTGGGATGATGTTGTTGATGTGATGAATGAAGACAAAGCAGTTCGTGAGAGTGCCTATAATTTACAAGATAATCTTGCATTATATAATAAACTTGACTCCAAAGACCCTGATTTCAGTAAAAAGTTGGAGGAGTGGAAGAAAATAACAAGCGAATCCTTTGAGAGCCATCAAACCCTTTTAGCTTCGTCGTTGGGAAAAAAAATACAATATGATTCGAAGACCAAAAGCCTAACTTCGTTTATAGTACCAGGCGTAACCGCCTTAGGAGCCGTTGTTGGTAGTGCGGTTGGTTTTTATGCTCAAAACTCATTGTTTTGGACTGCCGCTGGCGCTGCTACAGCCAGTATTCTGTCATTGAAGCTAGAGAAAATGGCTGAGAAATCTGAGAAAGATAAATTAGAGTCAACAGCCATTGCGCGTGTTCGCGAGGACCTAAAGAGGTCAGTAAAATTGCCTGATAGCCACGAATAAGAATTCTCTAACAAGACTTATGAATTTGCACATCAACTTGCACTACTAGAAGTTTTCGCTCTAACAAATTAGAAATAATAAGCACACAAAATTGAATTAAAGGAAAAACAAAGTGGAAAATAATGTACCGTTGAGAAAAAAAGAAATTGCAAATAGCCAAAAAAACCTTGATTGGCAGTCTGGAGAAGTTAACACGAGCGTTATTTTGGAGAACTCCAAACTAAATGTAAAATTGTTGCGCTATATGATTACATCATCGAACGGCGAATTCTTGTATGACACCTATTCAATTAAAGAGTCGAAAAACAATACGGTGGTTTTGGTTCGGAATCAGAAAAACGAAATTGGGCTTGTATGGGAGTGGCGTCCTATTCCAGAAAAATGGTTTTGGGCTTGTCCAAGAGGCTTCGCTGACTCTAATGATGACGACAATCTTGCGACTGCAAAGAGAGAAATGATTGAAGAGATCGGCAATTGCGAAGTTGTCGATAGCAAAAAAATAGGAAATTTATATTCAAACACAGCTTTCTTTGAAAATCCTATTGGTTTGGTTCTTCTTGATGTGGAAGAAGTCGAGACGCAAACAAATCAAGAAGAGGGCATAGCGGATTTCAAGTTTTATTCCAAAAAAGAACTGCTCAAGATGATACGGGAAGACAAGGTTGAAGATACCTTTACGCTTAGCGCGATCATGAGGTATTTTGCGCTTGAAGGGCTCTAGCATACAAAGATTCGCTGATAAGTAATTAACGAGAGAAATCGCAAATGAATATTCAAGCCCCGCCCAGCGCATCCGCGTGATGATGGAGGAATGGGTCAGCCGTGCGGGGTTCCGTCCCAATTGCGGGAGGGCGCTGAGTCAATTTGAGAACAACAAACCCGTCGCTGATTTTTGTTGCGGGAATTGTTCGGAAGAATACGAGAAGGGACCTCACCCAGATCAAGGTGATTGATCGGCGTGTTGATTTGTCCCTTCGCGAAGCACCCTGTGGGCTCCCAAGGGAGAAGGCATGGAGTTGACTTCTTTTCTGTGAGGCGGAGCGGTTGAGTTTCCAAGAAAAAGTTTTGTTTGAGGAGCAAAATGCTTCTCACCCTTGGGGGACGCGTACCCGAGTGTAGCGAGTGGTAGACGGGAGAGGGGTTTACAGGGTTGAAACGAGGGATGCAAGCCAGATTTTGGATGGTGGGGTAAAATCATTGTATGAAGTCGAAAGTCCCAGCACACATCAGGAAACTGATGAGCGAACTGAAAGAAGGTCTCACCCGCATATACGGGGATACGTTGAAAGCCGTCTATTTGTACGGATCATACGCGCGCGGAGATTACCGCGATGGCTCAGATGTGGATGTGATGATTTTGTTGTCCGATTATCAGGATTATTGGAAAGAATGGGGACGTTCCAGTGATTACGTCAGTGATGTGTCGCTTGAATATGACGTTACGATAAGTTGCATCCTCATCAAAGAAATACAATGGAAACAGTCTGAGAAGCCAGTGTTATACAACATTCGCAGAGAAGGATTGCCTGCATGAAGGAACATTCCAGCAAACTGCTTGCCAAAGCATTGGATACGATTGAGGGCGCGGAGGGTTTGCTGAATATGGGGAAGGAAGAGATAGCCGCGGGACGCGCATATTACGCAATGTTCTATGTCGCCGAAGCATTGTTGTTTGAAATCGGCTTGCAATTCAGCCAACACGGTCAGGTCATTGCGGCATATGGAAAACACTTTGCGAAAACCAAAGAACTCGACCCAAAATTTCATCGCTGGCTCAGAGGTGGATTCGACACCCGCATTTCTGGCGATTATGATGTTGATGCTGAAATCAGCAGGGAACTTGCGGCAGAGTTGATCAATCAGGCGCGCGAATTCCTTGAAGCCGCGCAACAATATCTGAAATAACGAGAACGATTCGCCAACCACTGGGCTGAACTAGTCCAGTGTTTTTTGTTCACAACGAAAACGTCGCCTGCAATTATTTCCGCTTCTTCTTCTTCCCCATCCGATACCCCAGCCTCTGCAACGCGTTCTCATCGTCGCGCCAATCTTTCAGCACCTTCACGCGCAATTCCAAAAACACGGGTCGTCCGCCCATCGTCTCGATCTCTTTGCGCGCCGCGCTCCCGATAGATTTCAACATCTTGCCGCCTTCGCCGATCACGATCCCCTTTTGCGAATCGCGCTCCACAAAGATCGTCGCGCCGATATACAGCATCCCATTCTCACGCTCTTTGAACTCGTCAATGCGCACGCCCACGCCATGTGGCACTTCCTCGCGCAGTTTATGCAAACACGCCTCGCGGATCAAGTCCGCCGCAATATCGCGCTCATACGAATCGGTGACTTGATCCTCCTCGAACTCAGGCGCGCGAAACGGACTCAACGAAACGAGCAGTTCGATCAACTCATTCAGATTCTGATTCTGCGTGGCGGAAATGGAAACGACCTTCGCGTCTCTCCGCGCCAACGCTTGGTACGCTTCGAGAGTCCGACTCAACGCCTCAGCGGAGACCGAGTCCATTTTGTTCGCGGCAAGCACAAGCGACGTCCGACGCGGGAGTTTGTTGAGGACGAGTCCGATCTGGGCGTCCTCTTCGTTGGGTCTGGCAGAGCCGTCCACCAGCCAGAGGATCACATCCATGCCTTCGAACGCATCTTCGGCTTCGCGGTTCAAAAACTCGCCGAGTTTGTGCCGCGCTTTGTGAATGCCGGGCGTGTCCACGAACACGAGTTGATACTTGTCGCTGGTGAGTATCCCCAACTGACGCTTGCGTGTGGTCTGCGGCTTCGGCGAGACCGCCGCGATCTTCTGCCCCAGCAACGCATTCACCAAAGTAGACTTGCCCACGTTCGGACGACCGATGATCGCAATAAAACCTGTTCTGAAATCGTTCATTTGATTCGCTCGTAGATGCGGATGCTGGGATTCGCTATCGCAACTTGCACCTGCGGCAAATACCACGGCAGGGAATAGCTGAACTCCGCGATGAGATGATAATGCTCGCTCCCACCTGTGGCAAGTTGTTTGAAAAAGTCACATTCATTCGGAAGTTGGTCGCACACATAGGAATCGTTGAAGCGGCTGGCGGTGAAACTGTCCACGATCAGGTAATCCGTTCCGCGCTCAAGCAGTCCCTCTTCGGCTTTGTTGAACTCGTACGGTTTGTCGATGGGAGGCGTGTCCGTTGCGCCCATTTGAATATGAAGCGGGTAGTTATGCTCGCGCTCGAAGAATCCATCGGCATAGTTCGGCGGATAATTCGTATGTTCGAGCGATGTGCCGGGTTGCAGGGTTTTCATAAAATCCGTTGCAGGGATGCGCGCGTCGTTCATGAATAACATCGCGATGCTGACCATCCGCGCGAACGAATAGAACACGACCGCGCCAACGATAACAATGACTGCTGTTGCATAGATCGGTTTTCCAAATTGCTTCACGCGAGTATAAATTTCTGAAACAAAATATGCCGCAAGGATGGCGAGCATGGGCATGAACGTCAATAAATAGCGCGGCTGGTAGTTGTAGGAGATCATCACAGGCAGGTCGAGGAAGAAAATTCCAAGTAACAATATTCCGAAGAAGCCCGCTTGCGATGTGCGGTTTAATTCCTTGCTTCGATATTCGCGTATCACGCGATAGACCGCCCAAATCACGGCGGCGATGAAGAGATAATACAACGCTGTTCCAAGAGTCCCTTGCGCCATCGGGAATTGACCGGTGAGTCCGCGCGCGCTTCCTTCGTGTTGCCCCCACGTTGCCTGCCATTCGAGCGCGGCAAAGACTCGTTTGAAGAAGTACGCCATCCACGTCAACGCTTTGGGTGTGCCGAAGGCAAACCCTAAAAAGGCGAGCGCGCCGCTGATGAACAGCGTCTCGCCGATGGTGAACCAGTCTTTTTTCAGGTTTTTGAATTGCAGAATGAAGTACACCAGAATCAAAGCAGGGATGAATCCGATTCCTGTGTATTTGCTCGATGCCGCCATGCCGACAGCGACGAACGATGCGTACAACCAGCCACGCCGGTCTGTTATCACGTATGTGACCATACCCAGCGTTGATAAGGTGATAAAGAAGACGGTATACGTATCGTTGTGCGCGAAACGCCCATTGAACGAGAGTTCGCTGACGCACAGGAGGAAGAGCCCGCTCAAGCCTGCGAGGGGAATGCTCCCTCCCGCGCGGCGGACGATCATGTACGTCAGGGGAATCGTCGCGCCTGCGAGAACAGCCGAAAGGACGCGCGAAGCGATCAGGATTTCCCCATCCGAATATCCAAGCGCGAGGATGATTCTCCCCAGGAAATACATCGCATACTGTGGCAGGTCGGGGTAGTTGAAGTTGATCTCGCTGAACTTCCACTCGCCGTATAACGCCTTGATCGAGCGGACAACGATCTCATCGGGGTGCCACGGTCCCCATGCAATACCGGGCAAGGTGAACGCAAGGAAAACCAGAAACAACGCGATCGGCAGGAGGGATTCGTATCTTTCCAGAAACGTTTTTTCGGGTTTGGGATTCATTTCGCGGGTTGCGCCTGTCTTGAGGGTTGCCAATTGACCACGGCGAGGCTGAGAATGATCAGCGCCGTGCCAGCCAGCAATTGCCATGAGAGATGTTCGTTCAAGAATATCACACCGAGGATCACACCGCCAACGGGAAAAAGATACGTGACCAGCGTGGCGCGGGTGGGACCCACTTCATGAATTAAATACCAAAGCATCAGGACTGCCAAGCCCGAACCCAGGATGCCCAGCCACAGGATCGAAATCCACGTGAGCGGCAACGATGGGAACTCGAACGGTTTTTCGACAAGCGGACCAACGATCCACATGAAAATGGCGGAGGTGATCAAAGGCATGGCGCCGCGCACGGTGCCTTGAACGTGTTGCGTGAGTTTGCGCGCGAAGACCGCGCTCCCCGCGTAAAAGATGGAGGCGGCGATCACGGCGGCTTGCCCAAGGATCGAACTGCGCGCGCTGGTGAGGAGGTCTTCGCTGAGGAGAACGACCGTCCCTGCAAAGCCGATCAACAAGCCAAGAACTTTTTGCGCGCTCATCTTATCATCGTGCAGAATGAAATGGGCAATGAAGATGGTGAACAACGGAGTGGTGGCGTTGAGGATCGATGCGACAGCCGAATCAATCGTCTGCTCGCCCCACGAGATGAAGAAGATGGGGACGGCAAGGCTGGCAGGTCCAAGCGCGGCAAAGATGAGCCACGTTTTCAGATCGCGGGGCCATTCCACTTTTTGGTAGACGCCAATGGCGACAGCCGTAATGGCGCCGAACAACATGCGGAAGGACGTCAACGCCATGGGACCGATTTCCTGCACGCCGATCTTGATCCATAAAAAGGATGAACTCCAGATCGCGCCGAGGAGGATGAATACGAGCCAGTGTTTTGGTTTCAAGCGAACTCCTTGATGATGCGGGAACGACAAAATTACGATGGAGCAGTTTTGCAAAGTATTACGCGCGGCACATGGTATGGAACGCATACAATTGTACCGACCCGAATCTTGCTATTACGATTCTACCGTTATTAACAGGACAGCCCAAAAACTTTAGCCGCGGATTTCACAAATTCACACGGATTGTTAGATTACCTTACACTGTTAGGACTTACGCAGTTGAACCTGTTGCGCCGTGGTTGCGCGGCGGCGGCGGCACGATTTGCTTGGCAAATCGAACTGCCCGCCAACTGCGTAAGTTCTGACTTTCAAACTCGGGACGCCGTGTCACGCGGAAAACGCAGATTTTCTTTCTTTTGAATCGGCAAAATCGGCGTTCTTCCGCGTCCACCAAGCATTGCGCAAGGTAATCAGACGGCGCGATTGCCCTATAAATCTCGCATGGCAATAGAAAAAAGGTGATGGTAAGATAGACCATCAAACCTACGGGAGCCTGAATGGAATCCATCGGCAAGAACGTCTATATTGAAGAGAAATACCTCGGCGTCACGCTGGGAGTCATCAGCCAGCCGCGCGGGCTGGTATTGATCGACGCGCCACCCTCGCCCGAAGACAGCCGCATGTGGCGCGCCTCGCTCATGGGCATGGGTAACGGACCCGAACGCATGCTCGTCAACCTCGATTCGCACCCCGACCGCACCCTCGGCGCGCGCGCCATGGACTGCACGGTCATCGCCCACGAAAAAACCGCCTTCGCCTTCCGCAACCGCCCCAACACCTTCAAAGCCCAAGGCGAGGAGACGGGCGCAAACTGGGAGTCGATTCCGGGGTTGGGAAGCGTGCGCTGGGCGCCCCCCGAAATTTCCTTTGTCGACCAACTCTCCCTGCACTGGGGCGAAACCCCGATCCACCTGGAGAGCCACGCGGGTCCCACACGCGGGGCGATCTGGGCGGTCCTGCCCTCCGAGCGCATCGTCTTCGTCGGCGACTCGGTGATGAAGAGCCAACCTCCGTTCCTCGCCCATGCCGACCTGCCCGCATGGATCGAATCCCTCAACCTCCTCCTCAGCCCCGCCTACAAAGGCTACGCTGTGGTAAGCGGGCGCGGCGGCATGGTCACATTGCAAAACATCAAAGCGCAGGCAGAAATGCTCAAACGCGTCTACGACAAATTCGACAAACTCGGCAAGAAGCGCGCCCCCATCGCCTCCGCCGATAAACTCGTCGAACAATTCATCAAAGAGTCCAAACCGCCCATCACGCGGAATAAACAATTCGCCCAACGCCTGCGTTACGGGCTGCACCAATACTACATCCGCAACTATCACGCCTCCTCGCGTCATACGATGGATGAATGATGAACGCGCCGCAACCTCTCCTCGAAGTCACGCGCGGCAAGGTTGTCGAAGCCATTCATTTTGGCTCCATCGCGGTTGTTGATTCTCGCGGCAAATTGATCGCATCCTACGGCGACCCTCACAAGGTCGCTTTTTTGCGTTCCAGCGCCAAGCCATTCCAGGCGCTTCCCTTCGTAGAGCATGGCGGCATCGAGCGCTTCGGGTATACCGAGGCTGAGCTTGCCATCTCGTGCGCGTCGCACATCGGCAGCGCCATGCACGCGCAGACCGTCGCCGCGATGCAACAAAAGATCGGCATCCGCGAATCCCAACTACAATGCGGAGCGCACCTACCCGAAGATGCTCCCATGTTCAAGGAATTCATTCTCAGCGGACGCGCCCCCACAGCCAACTTCAACAACTGCTCGGGAAAACACACCACCATGCTGGCATACGCAACCCTGCGGGGCTATGCGCTGGATGATTACCTCGACATCGACCATCCCCTTCAACAGGACATCCTCGCTTCTTTCTCCGATTTATGCCTGATCCCCACCCCCGACATTTCCCTCGGCGTGGATGGATGCTCCGCGCCGAATTTTGCGGTTCCGCTGTTCAATGCCGCGCTCGGCATGGCGCGTTTGTGCGACCCGCGCGCGCTGGCTGAGCCTCGCGCCGCCGCGTGTAAAAAGATCACTACGGCGATGACGGCTCATCCCGAAATGATCAGCGGCTACGGCGAATTCGACCAGCAACTGATGCTGGCAGGAGAGGGAAAGATCGTGTGCAAGCGCGGCGCGGAAGGATTCCAAATTGTCGGCATAATGCCCGGCGCGCTGGGGAGCGATTCCCCGGGCATGGGCATCGCGTTGAAAGTGGCGGATGGCGATGCCTCGCGTATGGGAGGAAATCTTGAATGGCGCAGTCGCGCGCGCCCGGCGGTGATGCTGGAAGCCCTGCGTCAACTGGGTGTCCTCTCCACGAAACAGGAGCAGGCTTTGGCGGCGTTTGGACCCGCGCTCGAGGTCGCGAATCACCGGGGAATCGTCACAGGTCAATCGCGACCGGTGTTTGAATTTTAGACTCGCGTTACTCCATCAACGCTTCGATGATCCGATTGTTATCCGCGATGCGTTCGGCAAGCAGGCGGGCGATCCACTCGTGGAATTGCGCCGCCACCTCCGAGTCTTTCACCTGCATGGTCTTGAGCGATTGAGCGGAGAGACGATAGACAACGCTGGGGCGCGCCGCGATCACCGAGGCGGTGCGTTCTTGTTGAAGATACATGCCCACCTCGCCCACCATTGCGCCGCCGCGAATACTTCGCAGGCGCAGATGTTTATTGTTGGGGAGTTCCAGTTCGATCGTCACCAATCCCGATTCGACAAAGTACATTTCATCGGCGGGGTCGCCCTGTTTGATCAATACCTCACCCTCGCGTAGTTCGCGCCGTTCGAGGTATTGCAACAGGCGGTCTGAGCCCTGGAGGTCGGGGAATACGCGCTTGAGCTGGCTCTCCACTTTTTCGATGAACCCGGTCAGGTCGTTCATGCCCTGCCGCGTAAGGATCTTATTTTCGCACCATTCCACGCCTTCATCGAGGCTGGGCTTGATAACGAAGCTATTGTCGGTGTCGTCTTTCAAGCCGCCCAGTTCGAGGTTCTTCACGATCTCCGGCTTGACTTCCGTCCACACCATGAGGATGTTGTTCGCCTGGATCACCTGTTTCAGGCGGGTAATGCCAAACACAGCGGACGAATCCACATGAGTGACGCGATGAAAGTCGAGCACGATGAAGCCGAGTTTGCATAGGTCTTTCTTGTCGATGCGATGGCGGATCTTCTCCAACACATTTTGGATCGTGCCGAAGAAGAGGAACCCCTGCAGGTTAAGGATGTAAATTTCGTCGCCTTGATCGTGCAGGATATCGCGGTGCAGTTTGGGACGGTCGACCTTGCTGTGATAGATCGAGCCGTTGAGCGCGTTCTTGATCACATCCACGCGGCTGTAGGAAACCACGAACAGGATGGCGGCGATGAATGTGCCGGCGATAATTCCCTCCAGAAAGCCGACAGAGGCAATGATAAAGAGGATGATCCAGACAAGGATGTAATCGATCGTTGGCAGGGCGCGTCGCGCGTCGATCAGCCAATCTACGAGGAAGGAAAGCCCGAGGTAGAGGAGCATTCCGCCTAGCACGGGTTTGGGAAAAAACGAGATGACCGACGCGCCGAAAAATAATGCCGCGCCGCAGATCAACGCGGAAATAATATTAGCAAGACGGGTTTTCGCGCCGAGCCGGTGAGCTAATGAAGACAGGCCGAGTGTCTGATACCCGACCGTACTGCCTCCCAGCCCTCCCAGCAGATTCGCCCAACCCGCGGCTTGAAGTTCGCGGTTGAGGTTGATATCCTGTTTGACGGTCACTTCGAGGGCGCTGGCATTGAGCAGGAGGGCAATCACGCTCAGGATCACGATGGTGAAAATTTTGTCGCCATTGTGCAGGATGGCGGACCAGTCCACCAGTCCGAGAGAAGCGGGGGTGAGGGGTTGGTACAATCCGCCGGAGGGGAAAGGTCCCAAGAGCCAGCCGCGCGCAGATGCCTCTGTGATGGAAATTCCAGAGAGAAAGAGGTAGCCATAAAATAACGCGGTGGCGATCACTAACGCGCCCGGTGTGACCAGGTAGTGGTTCGATTTTCGCAGGACAAGCAACAGAATAACGGCAAAGACGAGTCCGGGAATCCAGCTGAATAAATGACCGGGCGTGAATAATTGCGGAAGGGTGGAATACGAAAGGTTCACGTTGGTCATCACCCCGAACGCGCCGAGGCTTAAGAGCCAGCCGGTGCCCGCGAGGAATCCACCGATGACCGGGTAAGGAATGTAACGCACAAACCAACTTGCCTTGAACCAGGCGATGAGCAGGTATACCGCGCCGGTGAGGATCGATGTGATGGCAATGGCTCCGACTATGGTGACGTATGCCGCCTTTGGCTCTGCCCCTTTCATGCGTAGCGCGATCGACGCGGCAATCAGTGCGAAGATGGCGGCGGGGGTATCTTGCGGCACGCTGATCGCGCCGGGCAATGAAGTGAGCATGGCAACCACAACCCCAACGACAAGCGCGCCGAAGAGCATCAAGCCGATCCCGCCGGCGAGGAATGGGTTGAGGTCGCCGGAGAAGATCAACGCCGCGAGAGAGATTTCCATGCTGATGGTGACAATGGCGGCGATCAGCCCAGCCGTGAGGCTGGGAAGAAGGAGGTTGGGCTGAAATTCCCGCTTGAATTCGCTCAAGTTCATGGATGCGCCTTTTCGGATTTGTTATGTGGGATTAACCGATTTGTGAGTATAGCATGTAATGAGTTTGATTTGCCACAACCATGAGCGGGTGATACAATCTTTGCATCATTTAAGCCTGCTGAAAGGGAATCTGGAAATCGCCGCCCCATGCCAAAGTTAGACCTGATTCTGCTCGCGCTGGACGATTCGCCTGTTTTGAAGTTGATGGATCGCGCGTTGCGCGTTAAATACGAGACGGCGATCGCCAAGGACACCCGCTCACTGGCATTGATCTTGCAGGAGAGCAACCCGGCGCTTTTGTTGGTGGGGGAAAAATTCAGCGGCCGGGATGGAACGCGCATCGCGGATGAATTGCACGAACGGTTCCCAACCCTGCCTGTTTTGCTCTATCTCGATAAACCCAAACTCGAACATGTCAAAGATATTTTCCGCCTTGGGCTGAGCGGGTATCTAGCCCCTCCGCTGAAAACCGTGGAAATTACCGAAATGGTCGAAGCCAGTTTGAGGAACGCAAACCGCACGGGAGACTGGCTCCGCCGCGAGGTGAGACGCACAACCGCCTCGCTCAAAAAACGCGCGCAGATCTCCGAAGCCGAGCACGCGCGACTCGAATCGGTGTTCAATAACATTCACGACAGTGTGATGATCCTCGATTTGGAAAAAAAGATTCTGCTGATCAACCCCGCCATGTGCCGCACATTTGGGTTGGACGCGAAATACGTGGTGGGAAAGCCCGCGCTCGATGTGATCACCCACCCGGACTTGCTTGCGCTTTTCACCCGCAAGAACGGCAACGACCCTTTGAGTTATTATGAAGTGGGGTTCCCGGATGGGCGCGTGGGCAATGCCCAACTGACAACGATTCAAGATGTGGGATACGCCCTGACCATGCAGGATATCACCTACCTGAAGGAAATGGATCGTATGCGCAGTGAGTTTGTTCACACCGTGTCGCACGATCTACGTTCACCGCTCACCTCGGTGATCGGATATACCGAATTGGTCGAACGCGCCGGCGAACTCAATGAACACCAACGGGATTTCCTAAAACGCATCCAGGATAGCGTCCAGCATATCACCGCGCTGATCAACGACCTGCTCGATCTCGGCAGTGTGGAGGCGGGCATGGATACGCGGCGCGAATTTGTGCATCTCGACGCCATTTTGCAATATACCCTGAATATGTTGCAAGGCACGATCAAGACCAAACGCATCAAAGTGCATACTGAGATTACTCCCTCCCTGCCAGCCATCCGCGCCAATCCGATTCGCCTGCGGCAATTGCTGGACAATGTTGTCGGTAACGCCATCAAATATTCGCACCCGGGCGGGGAGGTGAATATCGCCATCCTTGCGGAGGGCGATCAGATCATCCTCAAAGTCTCAGATAACGGACCCGGCATCCCTGTCGAAGACCAGCCGCACATCTTCGATAAGTTCTACCGCGGGAGCAACATTACTGAAAATGTTACCGGTTCCGGGCTGGGTCTTGCCATCGTGAAATCGATCGTGGATGGTCATCAGGGGCGCATTTGGGTGGAGTCTGCCGCAGGCGCGGGCACATCCTTTTTTATTGTCCTGCCGATAAAATCAGACACGCAACCGTTGAGGAAACCCGCATAAAAAATCTCCGTTCACGTTTGACGGAGATTTTTTGATCTTGATCAGGGATTCATTTCTGCGGCAAGCGCGAAAGGATGGAATTCTTCGGCTTGCGCGGTTCATCCGGGGGCTCAACGCCGGTGCGCATGCTTTCCATCTCGGAACTGAATTTCAGCCAATCCTCCACAAGAATAACGAGATGCGGGGTCTTATCTTTGAAGAAAAATCGCGAGAGGAACATCCGCAGGATGATGGGAGAAACCGGGTACCCGTTTAACTCAAGTACCAACGCAGTCTTCGAAGCCAGCGGAGAGAGAACATCCTGCGCCCAGCCAGAGATACCCTTGAGCGGAAACAATTGTCGCATTTCCGTAGTGGTGGTGCGGCGGATGCGCCGGTAGGAAATGTTCATCCGCAGGAACGGGGTGACGAATTTCAAAAAGGCGGGATGCGGCTGAACATACGCCATGAAGCGGATGGCAAAAAAGAAGAGCCCCACAACAATGGCAAGCGCGCCCACCCCGGCAAATACCCGCCATGGAAGCGGATTAAACTCGGCGGCAGGCTTGATGTACTCGCCATAGGCGAGCGCGAACAAACCGAATCCCATAAAGATCATGGCAAACCACCAGCGGCTGACAATATGACGGTAGATGATGAGAGGGTATTTTTTTCCGGGGCGACGCGCCATTCTCTTAATCGTCCTCGTTCAGGTTGATGGACAGCCCGCTCTCATCAGCCTCATTCACTCCGCCGTTCAATTGACCGCTCAACTTGCGGATGGCTTGCGTCAGGTCTTCGCCGCGCAGGGAGAAGGTGACGTCGCCGCGCGTTTTTTCGATGATGCCGCGCGCCAAGTCTGTTTGGCGACGCAAGCCGTTCGTGATCGCGTCGGGGTAGTCGATGGTCACCAGCACGGAGTAGATCTCGTCCATGTAACTGAGCAATCGTTCGGCTTCCTGTGAATACCCCGAGCGGAGAATATCCAGCGTGCGCCTTCGCAATTCGCCAACGACCTCCGCCAGCCCGTTGAGGTAGGTCGAGTTTTCAACGCCAAGTTCCCCCGGCGTTTGAAGCGGTCGGTTCTGAATCAACGCGCAGGTGACGTTGGCTTCCACAAATTCTTTGAGCGCGTCTTGTGTGTATCCCGCATAGTACAAGTCGGGATGATTTGCGAGGTCGGCGCGTAATCGATCCGCCAGTTTGTGCGCTTCGTCGAGGTGTTCTTCCATTTCCTCTTGCGCGCTCCGATGCACCGCGCGGATGGCGAGCGAGCAGGCGCGCGTCAATTGGCGCGTGAGGGCAAGCGCTTCGTCGCGCATCTTCGTGCGGACGTCGAAACTCTTGCGGATTTCGTCGGCGATCTGTTCGAGTTTGTGCATGGGTCATTCTTTCGGCGGTTCGGGCGGGTGCAAATTGCGGAAGAGGTTATCAGCCAGCGTATTACCGCTGGGAATTTTGACCTCGCCGAACGCGGCTTCGTAACGCGCAAGGTTTTCGTTGAGCGCGCGCAGGAGCAGTTTTGCGCTGAGCGGCGTCATCACCACGCGCGCATTGATGTTCGCCGTCGGTTCGCCGGGGATCATGTGACCGAAGTCAATGACGAACTCGGTGGGCGAATGCGAGATGCGCGCCAAATTGGCGTACGCGGGCTCGAGCCCATCTTTCACTTTGAGTTTCGGTCCCGCGGGCTGCGCCAAAATACCTGGGGGCGGCTTCGCGGCTTGAGGATCGGGTGTGGTCATAATGAATAGGGTTTGTCCGCAGTTGTACTGCGGGCTGGATGCAGTGCAACTGCATCCAGAACATGCGCTAGAACGGAATATCATCCTCAGCCGGCATCTCGGCGTGTTCGATGCCGCCAGACATTGGGGCTTCACCGCCGCCATCCGCGCGCGAGAGGAAGCGGACCGTGTTGGCGGTCACTTCGAAGGACGCGCCGGCGGAACCATCCTGCTTGGTCCAGATGCGAGGTCCGCCGGTGGCTTTGTCCGGGGTGAGGCGTCCCTCAATGAGAACCTTCATTCCTTTTTTGACGTACTGGTTGCACGTTTCAGCCGTCTTCCCCCACGTGGAAATGCGGAACCAGATCGTTTCTTTCACCTGTTCGCCGTTGCCTGTGGTGTACTGTCGGTTCGTGGCAACCGAAAACGATGTGACCGCCTGACCCGAAGGCGTGTAACGCATTTCAGGGTCCTTGCCGACGTTGCCTGCGATGATGAGGGTGTGATACATGGGAAAATCTCCTTGTGTTGAGGTACCCGCCGAATCCGCGGCGGGGAAAATAGACAATTCGTATTGTACTCCAACCTGATTTAATGACATAGAGAATAGGCGCGAGAATCTTAACGCGAATTACGCAAATCGGGCGAATTCTGAGAAAAACAATTTTTGCTTTTTCGCGGAATTCGCAGTAAAGCCTTAAACAGATTGAATCACAGAGGAGATGAAGGGTCACGAAGAAGAGCGAGCAAAAAAGAAAACTTTTGTGCGCCTTTGGGTTACATGTTCCCGCCAGAAACGAGAGAGCTAGATTTATTTGCGCTTTAGCCCGGAGTTTTTTATGTGAGCATCATCCTTGCCGCGCGCCGTCCGATCTCCACCGCGAAATTCCTGCCGCGAAATCATCGGATGCGATATTTATTCTGATCCACGATCACAAGAGATTGGTTCAACGCATCTTCTTCAAGGGTGTTCAACAATTGTTCCAGCACATGATGGACTTGTTCGGCGTTGCGCGGACGCATCTTTGCCACAATGATGCCCTTGTGAGTTTTCGGGGGATAATGCCTGATGTTGCTGAAATCCATGTCAATGGTAATTAAAACGCGCTCATGCTTGATTGCATAAGCGAGTACATCTTCATCTGGTTTCCCTGCCAAGCCTGTCTCTTGGGCGGTGTGCACATCATGCCCCCGCGAACGAAGCAGGTCAACGGTTACTTTGTAGACACATTCATCGGCTAGGAACTTCATGCCGCAAGTGGTTTTTCATCCACAAAATGGATGTCTTCGCCTTCGACGACCGCGCGCGCATATTGAAGACAAGCCTTGATGTCCTCGTCTGTCAATTGCGGGTAATAGTCCTCGATCACCTGTTGGAACGTCAAACCATCCTCGATCAATTCGAGAACCATCGTCACAGGGATGCGAGTTCCGCGAATGCAAGGTTTGCCGCCGAGAATTCCAGGGTCAACAGCAATGCGGTTTGTGGTCATGGCGATATTATACTCACTTTCCAAACATCATCCTCGCCGCCCGTCTCCCGATCTCCACCGCGAAGTTCGTGCCGCGATCCCAGGGGTAGACCTGGCTCATCGAAGCGAAATACAATCCCTCGATGGGCGTTTGAATGGCGGGGATATTTTTTGAATGATTCACTAGCGGCACGGGCTGGGCGTAATTCGTTTTGTTCACCCACACTTTCTTCACCCAATCTTTTTCAAACGCGGGATTGATCCGTTTGAAGGCGGGCATGAATCGCTCCAATAACTCTTCATCGCTCAACAAAAAATATTCGTGACCCAATTCGAGATAATCGCCCGCATAAATGATGTGATCGCCGCCGAAATGATCCTTTGAAACAAAGTTCGTATGCTCCACCAGCGCGAGCAATGGGAAGCCCGCTTCTTTGGGGAGGCTGAACCAGTAATAGCCCTGTTCCGATAGCCGATGTTTGAGTGACAACACCATCACCACCGCGCCCATCGACTTCAACTCAAGCAGTCCCTTCAAATAATGTTCAGGAAGATCGGGGCACATCTTTGCCATGAGAGATGGGGAGGTGGTGACCAACACTTTATCGAACGACTCGACATCCACGTTCAATCCGCCCGACGCCTGATTCTGTTTAATGAACTTGATCGGCGCCCCCAGCCGAATCTCCACGCCCATCGCGCGCAGTTTCTCCGCAAACGAGTCTGCGAATTGTTGAAAGCCGCCCTCGAACGTTCCCAGCCTCGTCGTCCGCGCTTTGATGCGCGCCCACATCCACGCCATGTTGACATCCTTATAAAACGGGCCGAACTTACCAACGAGCAACGGCTTCCACATCTGCTCGTAGACTTGCTTGCCCGCCCATTTCAACATCCACTCATCGGCGGTCACTTGTTCCAGCGCGCGCCAGTTGTTCGTGAGGCGAAGAAACAGCCCGACGAATCCGAAGCGGATCTTGTTGAGTCCAAATCCAAGCCCGGGAAAGCGAAGCGCGTTGAGGATCGAGTCGAACGGATAGAAATTTCCGTTGAAGTACATCACCGTCAACGGGCGCGGGAAGATCACTTTGCTCGACAAGCCCAATTCTTCTATCAACCCCATCATCGAAGCGTCCGACTGAAACCAGTGATGATAGAACTTCTCGACCGACCAATCCCAATGCGGCTCTTTGAATCCGCTCGCCAGCCCGCCGACATAAGTTGCCGATTCAAAAACGGTGACTTCGTGCCCTGCTTTTCTCAAATCATACGCGGCGGCAAGCCCGCCATACCCCGCTCCGATAATTGCGATTTTCATTGATTCTCCACGTAGAAGTGACTGTCACCTTCAAGGTGACAGTCACTTGGTATCACGTTTCTCAAGTTTTGCCGCAAGGACTTTAAGCCTGCCCCATTTTTGCCGCACCACATAGATCATGGCGAGCGTTTGCAGCCAACGCGCTTCACACTGCGGATTCATCGCCAACTGCTCGAACACTTCCATTGCCTGATCGTCTGTGCGGCGCGTCTTTGCATATTCAGTGGCAAGTTGAACGAGAAAGACCTCGCGCTGTTTGCGGACTTGCGTGTCTTGCATGATCCGTTGTTGCGCCTGCTCCACGCGCGCGCGCACTTTGCCGATGGCTTCTTCCAACTCATCCCCGGTAAACGGCTTGACGAGATATTCCTGCACGCCGACCGAGATCGCTGTGCGGAAGGTCGCCGCGTCTTTTTCCGCCGAGATGATGATACAACCCGTTGCTGGATAGATTTTTGCGATTTCCCGGTAGGCGGTCAGCCCGTCCATTTCGGGCATGTTGATGTCGAGCAGGACAACGTCGGGGCGATGCTCCTTCGCAAATTGGACAGCCTGCAATCCGTTCGACGCGATGGCGACCACCTCGACATCGTCAATCGTGGCGAGCATGAGACGGGTATTGCGCCGCGTCTCTTGGACGTCGTCGGCGATCAACACCTTCAATCTTTTTCGGCTGTGGAGGTCTGGTTGCGCCATTTCCGTGCCTTGTTCCTGTATTCTGGACCGAGTACCCCTAGTATAACTCAGGCAAAAAGAGCGTTTCTGATGATTTCGTTGTAAATCGCAAACCCCCGCTTGACTC
>WBZL01000046.1_pt2 | contig 32613 bp, 28 predicted proteins | sample 5204291 | NCBI WGS metagenome assembly WBZL01 (sample SAMN12344345, study PRJNA552823) | activated sludge metagenome | biome: Activated sludge suspended growth; feature: Nitrification reactor; material: Wastewater; isolation source: activated sludge from nitrification reactor of wastewater...
AAAGTACAATGTTAAATGGTCAATACCCCTTCAATGACGGTTACTGCCCGACCTTCAAGGATCACGCGATCTCCGGAAAGAATACACCCCACATCCCCTTTGCGCCTGGACAATTGACGTGCCTGGAGAGAAGACTTACCCAGTTTTTTCGCCCAGTAGGGGGTCATTACAGTATGTGCCGAGCCGGTCACAGGGTCTTCGTCGATGCCGCTTTGCGGAAAAAAGCACCGGGACACAAAGTCGACTTCCTTCCCGGGGGCCGTGACGATCAGTCCTCTTGATTCAAGGTTCCGAATGGCTCTGAAATCGGGCTGGAGGTCAATGATCAGCTCTTCGTCAGATAGGACCGCCATATAATCGTCCTTGCCTCTGAACACCTCCAGCGGTTCCAACCCCAAGCCGGTCACAATAGCCGGCAAGGTATCGACCTTTTGAGCGAAATCGGCAGGAAAATCCATGGCATATGCCTGGTCGGATACCTGACTGACGGTCAATTTGCCGCTCCGGGTAAAAAAATGGACGGCGTCCTGTCTCCAATTCAGATGTTTGTAGAGAACATGTGCGGTTGCCAGCGTAGCATGGCCGCAGAGATTGACCTCAACGGCAGGTGTGAACCACCGGAGCCGAAAGCCTTCCCCTTCGGGCGTAAAAAAGGCCGTTTCTGCCAGGTTATTCTCCATGGCGATGGCCTGCATCAGCTCATCCGGCAGCCAATTTGCAAGTGGAACCACTGCAGCGGGGTTCCCCTCGAACGGCCGCGCCGCGAAGGCGTCGACCTGGAACTGCCGGAGTTTCATCGCCCGAGGGCTTTGAGCATGGTCGCTCCGATCTGGGCCGGCGAATTGACCACATGGATGCCGCAGTCCGCCATGATCTTCATTTTGGCTTCGGCCGTATCTTCCTTGCCGCCGATGATGGCGCCGGCATGGCCCATGGTGCGGCCTTTCGGAGCGGTCTGGCCGGCTATAAACCCGACAACGGGTTTGGTTCCGTGCGCTTTGATGTATTCGGCAGCTTCGGCTTCCATCGTTCCGCCGATCTCGCCGATCATGATGATCCCTTCGGTTTCGGGGTCGTTCATCAGCAGCTCAACGGCGTCTTTGGTGGTTGTTCCTACGATCGGATCACCGCCGATCCCGATACAGGTGGACTGGCCCAGGCCGGCTTTGGTGACCTGGTCAACAGCTTCATAGGTAAGGGTGCCGGACCGGGATACGATCCCTATGCTGCCTTTGCGGTGGATGAAACCGGGCATAATGCCGCATTTGGCCTCGTCGGGGGTGATCACCCCCGGGCAGTTCGGGCCGACCAACCGGCAGTCGTACTGGCTGATAAATGCCTTGGCTTTCACCATATCCTGGACAGGGATGCCTTCTGTAATGCAAATGATTACACGGATGCCGGCAGCGGCTGCTTCCATGATGGCATCGGCTGCAAACGCCGGCGGAACGAAGATCACGGAGGTATCCGCGCCTGCCTTTTCTACCGCGTCGGCTACCGTATTGAACACCGGGCGGTCGAGGTGTTGCTCGCCGCCTTTGCCCGGGGTAACCCCGCCGACGACATTGGTGCCGTACTCAATCATCTGCTCGGCATGAAAAGTGCCTTCCTTCCCAGTAAATCCTTGAATGATGATCCTGGATTGCTTGTTTACAAGAACTGACATGTTGAAATAGTAATTAACCGAAGATGTCGGATTTCGTTAACAAAAACAGCCTGGTGTGCGGCGGCGCGTCCGTGCAAATGAATTATTTCTCTTCATCGTCGATGATAAAAACATCTTCATTGGACTTGCGCATATAGTAGCGCTCGCGGGCGAATTTTTCGTCGTTCAATTCCAGCTCAAGCCGTTCCTGTTTGGCTTCCTCGATCTTTTGCCCGTAGAATTCCTTATCCGCCTCCAGTTTGTTGACCGTCCTTTGGAGCCGGATCTGGGTCAATACATCGTGCTTATCGATGAAGACCATCAGAAAGGCAAAAATGGCCAGGGAGAGGAAATACTTGTTTCTGAGCGGTTTGGGGAGCCCGTCCACAAGCGGTTTCAACGGGTTGGTCATGGCTAGCTTTTTTGGTAACGGCGTAAAAATACGAATTGTATTCCGTAATTGAGCCAAAAAGTTTGAAAGGCGTTAACCGCCGATCAGCGCCTTGCCCGGATAAACGGCCGATTCACCGAGTTCTTCCTCGATCCGGAGGAGTTGGTTGTACTTGGCGATCCGGTCGGACCTTGAGGCCGAACCCGTTTTGATCTGGCCCGTGTTCAGGGCTACGGCCAGGTCGGCAATGGTCGTATCCTCCGTTTCACCGGAGCGATGGCTCATGACCGACGTATAGGAATTGCGCGTAGCCAGGTTCACTGCGTCGATGGTCTCCGTCAGGCTTCCGATCTGGTTGACCTTGATCAGAATGGAGTTGGCGGCGCCCATATCGATACCGCGTTGCAGGCGCTGGGTATTGGTTACGAACAAATCGTCGCCCACCAGCTGGACCCTGGAACCGAGGGTTTCCGTGAGGGCCTTCCAGTTGTCCCAGTCATCTTCGGCAAGGCCGTCTTCAATGGACAGGATCGGGTATTTGTCGCACCATCCTTTCCAGTAGCTGACCATATCCGAGCCGGACAATTTTTCGCCGCTGGATTTTTTGAAGTGATACAAGCCGGTCTCTTCATCGTAGAATTCGGAGGAAGCGGCGTCCATCGCGATCATGATATCTTCGCCAGGCCGGAAACCAGCCGATTCGATGGCTTTCAGTACGATTTCGATGGCTTCCTGGTTGCTTTTGATGTTGGGGGCAAAGCCGCCTTCGTCACCGACGTTGGTGGAGTATCCTTTGCTTTTCAACACCTTTTTGAGATTATGGAATACTTCGACGCCCATGCGGAGGGCTTCCGAGAAAAATTCCGAGCCTACGGGCATGATCATGAATTCCTGGAAATCGATGCTGTTGTCGGCATGCGATCCGCCGTTGAGGATGTTCATCATGGGCACCGGCATTACATGCGCATTGACGCCGCCCAGGTAGCGGTACAGCGGCATGCCGGCTTCTTCTGCGGCTGCCTTGGCTACGGCCAGGCTGACCCCGAGGATGGCATTAGCGCCCAGTTTTGATTTATTCGGCGTTCCGTCAAGGTCCTTCATCAACTGGTCGATGTACCGTTGTTCGAAAACATCGACGCCGAGCAGTTCGTCGGCCAGCACTTCCTCGATATTGCGGCATGCGGTGAGTACGCCTTTGCCGAGGTAGCGGCTGTTATCATCGTCTCTCAGTTCAACCGCTTCGTACCGGCCGGTAGATGCGCCGGAGGGAACGGCTGCGCGGCCCATGGCGCCTTCTTCCGTGAAAACCTCTACCTCAACCGTTGGATTACCGCGGGAGTCGAGAATTTCTCTTGCTCTGATGTCAACAATTTCGCTCATACAATAGATTGTTGAAAATGGTTTGACAGATTTTGCGGGGTTTCAGGCCGCCGCTGTTAGGTTTATGATTAAGATTTTCCGGCGTTTTCCATCATCCGGATAAACTCTTCGAACAAATAGCGGGAATCGTGCGGGCCCGGCGACGATTCGGGGTGGTATTGCACCGAGAAAGCCGGTTTGCCCTTGACCCTGATCCCCTCGATGGTCTGGTCGTTGAGGTTGATATGGGTGATTTCGACCTTGTCCTCATTGGCCCGGATGGCGTCGGGGCTTACGCCGAAGCCGTGGTTCTGGCTGGTGATCTCGCAATGGCCGCTGATCATATTCTTGACGGGGTGATTGATGCCCCGGTGGCCGTGGTGCATCTTGTAGGTCGGGATATCTACGGCCAGCGCCAGCAATTGGTGACCCAGGCAAATCCCGAACAAAGGTTTGCCGGCCTTCAGAATGGCTTTGGCGGTGACCACGGCGTAGTCCATGGACGCCGGATCGCCGGGGCCGTTGGACAGGAAATACCCGTCCGGATTCCAGGCGGCGAGCGTTTCGTAGTCCGTTTTGGCAGGAAAGACCTTGACATAACAATCGCGGCCGGAAAAGCAGCGAAGGATGTTCTCCTTGATGCCGAAGTCAAGGGCGGCAACCCGGTATTTCGCCGATTCGTCGCCGTAGGTATAGGCCTCGTCCGCGCTCACCTTCGACGCCAGTTCGAGCCCTTCCATCGGCGGGGTTTCCGCCAGCCGTTGTTTCAGGATCTTGATATCCAGGGTCTCCGAAGAGATGATGGCGTTCATGGCGCCTTTATGCCGGATGTGGCGAACGATGGCCCGGGTGTCGACATTGGAAATGCCGACCAGGTTTTCCCGTTCAAAATAGTCCTGGATGGATTGGTCGGCTCTGGTCCTGGAAAATTGCCAGGTGAAATTTTTGCAGATCAGGCCGGCAATCTTGATGGAGGATGACTCGGTTTCCAGGTCTTTGGTCCCGTAATTCCCGATATGGGCGTTGGTGGTGACCAGAATTTGACCGAAATAGGAGGGATCCGTAAAAATTTCCTGGTAGCCCGTCATGCCGGTATTAAAGCAGATTTCTCCGGTGGTGGTACCTTTTTTCCCTGCGGCGTGGCCGTAAAAGACGGTACCATCTTCCAGCAAAAGCACCGCGGGGGACTGTTGCAGTTCACTCATGAATACATGTGGTTCATTCCGGCCGCGAAGATAGGGAAGTCCGAAGGAAAGGGGAAAGGATTTTTAAAGTAAAAGGATTTTTTTACCCAACGGGGACTAAAATCCCTTCATTTCGAGTATTTTTTTCATGTTCGCCTGCATTTCAAGCGCCGCAGCCCTGGCTTTCAGGTCGAAATCCGGCCCGTCGCCGGCATAGATGATCCCCCGGGAAGAATTGACCAGCAGGCCGACCTCGTCATTCATCCCATACCGGCATACCGCCTCAAGGTCGCCGCCCTGCGCGCCTACGCCCGGTACGAGGAAGAAGTAATCAGGCGCCAGTTTCCGGATCTCGTCAAACTTTTCGGGGTGGGTGGCGCCGACAACAAACATCAGCTCATCGGGGCCTGCCCATTCAGCGGCTTGCCGGATCACCTTTTCATACAAAGGGACCCCTTCCGCAACCTTCAGCTGGAAATCCAGGCTGCCTTCATTTGAGGTAAGGGCCAGTAAAATAACCCATTTGCCGGGGTAGTTCAGAAAGGGTTGAACCGAATCCCGGCCCATATACGGGGCAACTGTGACCGCGTCGCATCCCAGGGTTTCAAAAAATGCCCTGGCGTACAAGGCAGAGGTATTGCCGATGTCGCCGCGTTTGGCATCCGCAATGATAAATTGCTCCCTGGGGATGTATTCCAGCGTCCGCTCCAGGGATGTCCACCCCCGAACACCCTGCGCTTCATAAAAAGCGAGGTTGGGCTTGTAAGCTACGCATAGATCATGGGTGGCATCAATGATCCGTTTGTTGAATTCGAAGACCGGATCGGGAAAGGACCGCAAATGATGCGGAATTTTTGCCGGATCGGAATCCAGCCCGATGCATAAAAACGATTTTTTGATTCGGATCTGATCGCAAAGCTCCTGTCTGGTCATAATATTCAGGTGGTTGAATGATTTTTGATGGATTTTGCCCGGGTTTTACGCGGAAATGCCAAATTTGCACTTGCAAAAAAACGGTATCATGTTAAATCGTCAAAATCCAATCCTGACAGAATCCTGGAAAAAACTCGAAGCCCACTTTCAGCATATGCGGGAAATCGAGATGAAAGCCCTTTTCCAGGCGGATCCGGGCCGCTTTGAAAGGTTCTCTGCCCGCTTCGGCCATATGCTGGTGGATTTCTCCAAAAACAGGATCAAGGAAGAGACCTTAACACTCCTGCTGGCCCTGGCGGAAGAGTGCGGCCTGAAAGCGGGGATCGACAGCATGTTTTCCGGCGACAAGATCAACGAAACCGAGAACAGGGCCGTTCTGCATATCGCCTTGCGCAACCGCTCCGGAAAACCGATCCTGCTGGATGGCCGGGATATCATGCCCGATGTCAATGCGGTATTGGACCAAATGGCCGCTTTTTCGAAAAAATTGCACGAAGGCGAATGGCGCGGCTTTACCGGCCGGAAGATTACGGATATTGTAAATGTCGGCATCGGCGGATCGGACCTCGGGGGAGTCATGGTCACGGAGGCGCTGAAACACTATTGGCGCGAAGGCATCCGTCCCCATTTTGTTTCCAATGTCGACGGCACCCATATGGCCGAAACCCTGAAAGGGCTCGATCCGGAAACCACCTTGTTCATCATCAGTTCCAAAACCTTTACCACCCAGGAAACCATGACAAATGCCCATTCGGCAAGGGATTGGTTTTTGGGAAAGGGCGCCCCTGAAGACGTAGCCAAACACTTCGTCGCCGTTTCCACCAACGAAAAAGCCGTCCGGGATTTCGGGATCGACGCGGCCAATATGTTTGAATTCTGGGATTGGGTCGGCGGCCGGTATTCGCTGACTTCCGCCATCGGGTTGTCCATCGTTTGCGCTGTGGGGTTTGACCATTTCACCGAACTACTGGAAGGGTTCCACGCCATGGACCGCCATTTTGCCGAAACACCCCTGGACCAAAATATTCCGGTCATCCTGGCCCTCATCGGGATCTGGTACAATAACTTCTTCGGCGCCGAATCGGAAGCTATCTTGCCCTATGACCAGTATCTGCACCGGTTTCCGGCCTATTTCCAGCAAGGCAATATGGAGAGCAACGGCAAATACGTGGACCGGAGCGGCAATCCGGTGCAATACCAGACCGGTCCGATCATCTGGGGCGAACCGGGTACGAACGGCCAGCACGCCTTTTACCAGCTGATCCACCAGGGCACCAAGCTCATTCCCTGCGATTTCATCGCGGCAGCCAACAGCCATAACCCCATCGGGGACCACCACGAAAAGCTGCTGTCCAACTTCTTCGCTCAGACCGAGGCCCTTATGAAAGGCAAAACGGCGGAAGAGGCCGGCAAGGAGCTGGCAGACGCCGGAATGAGCAAAGAAGCCATTGAAAAGCTGCTGCCGTTCAAGGTTTTTACCGGCAACCGGCCTACCAATTCCATACTGGTCAAAAAAATGGACCCAAGGACGCTGGGCAGCCTGATCGCGCTGTATGAGCACAAGATCTTTACCCAGGGCGTCATCTGGAATATTTTCAGCTTCGACCAATGGGGGGTAGAATTGGGCAAACAACTGGCCAATAAGATACTCCCTGAATTGCAATCCGAAGCAACTGTTACCAATCATGACGCCTCCACCAACGGATTGATCAATGCCTATAAACTAATGAAGGGGCAATAACTGTTATATAGGGAGAAATCTGAGAATGGTATGAATGCATTGAACCGGAAACGGTGGAGTGTTTGGGTAAGGAAGATTCAGCGCTTTTTCATCACCACCGTGATCGGGGGGCTGGTCGTAGTGTTGCCGATCACCATTTTTTTCACCCTGATCAATCTGGGCTTCCGGCTTATCGGCCGACTTGTCGCGCCCATCGGCGAACTGTTTTCCTTTTCCGACTCCATCAACTCCTGGATTGTCGATCTGGTCGCGCTGGCCGTAGTGATCGTGTTGTTCTTCCTGATCGGCCTGATCGTCAGGACCAATCTGGGCAATCAGCTTTTCAGCATCCTGGAGCGGGATTATCTCAGCCGCCTGCCTTTTTACAATACCCTTCGGGAAACGGTCCGGCAATTCATCGGCAACAAGAAAATGCCGTTCAGCAAGGTAGTGCTGGTTGAAGTATTTGGAACATCCACCAAAATGACCGGGTTTGTGACCGATGAACTCGGAAACGACATGTACACCGTATTTGTACCTACCGCCCCCAATCCGACCAACGGCTTTGTCTTTCATGTGCATGCCAGCCAAATTGAGTTTCTTGACGTAAAGGCCGAGGAAGCCATGCGATCCATCATTGCTGTGGGTGCAGGGTCCGATATCCTCTTCAGGGAAAGAACACAGGCGGATCAGGAGGCCTGAATGGCCCGGCCGAAAGCCGGTTTTCCCTGTTCAGCGGGGATTTTTTCCCGTTCAGCAAGTATTGGGACGTCCTTTTTTGCACATGTCCATACCTTAATGCAAATTTTATGCCTCAAATGAAGTTCAGGATATTACTCGTTGCATGCGCTTTGGCGTCGATGACCGTTCTGCAGGGTCAATCCCGCCTGTCAACGGAAAACGGTCGCATCTCATTCAAATCCGATGCCCCGCTGGAGCTGATTGAAGCGGCTTCGGGAGAACTCAAGGGCATTATTGATCCGTCCCGCAACGCGTTTGCATTCTCCGTCAATATCCAGTCTTTCCAGGGTTTCAACAGCCCTTTGCAAAGGGAGCATTTCAACGAGAACTACATGGAAAGCAAAAAATTCCCGCGTGCGACCTTTTCCGGCAAATTCATTGAAGATGTGGATTTTACCAAAGACGGCGCCTACCAGGTCAGGGCAAAAGGAAAGCTCAATGTCCACGGAATTGAAAAGGAACGGATCATTAAAGGCTCCGTTAAAGTGGAAGGCGGCAAGGTGACCCTGACGGCCGCTTTCAGCGTTCTGCTGGAGGAACATGGGATTGCCATCCCGAAAATCGTATACCAGAAAATCGCCGAAGAGATCTCCGTTGAATTGGTTGCCACCTTAACTGCGCAGGAAGGGTGAAAAAAACAATGTTCTGGACAGGCCTGGTTTTATGGTGTCTCGGACCGGTATCCGGGCAACAGCCGTATTTCAGGTACCATAAATTGCCGGAAGACTGGACGGATGCCGAGGTCAGTACCATCTATGAGGCATCGGGCGGTTTTGTATGGATCGGTACCGATCAGGGCTTGTTGCGGTTTGACGGGCTGGATTTCAAACCGTTCAGAGTTGCGGGAAACCCCAATCCGCTGGAGGTGTCGGCCATTTACGCCGACCGCCTCGGCACCCTTTGGGTGGGCTACGAGTCAGGGACCATCGTGCATATGCATGGAGATGACAGCCTGCGCGTATGGTCTCCGGAAGAAGGATTGCCCGATGTTCCGATAACCGGATTCGGCGAAGACGAAAAGGGACGGCTTTGGTTCGGCACCTATGGGGAAGGCGTCTATTTTTACGACGGGACCCGGATGTATAATTTTAATATGGACGACGGCCTGCCTGCGGAAGACATTTACACCCTGGTGGCCGGCCCGGATGGCAGGATGCTGATCGGCAGCGACAGCGGTTTGAGCATTTGCTGGATGGAAGGAGGCCGCAAACAGATAAAAAACCTGACCAAGGCCGACGGCCTGCCGGATGATATCATCAAGGCCATTCTGCCGGCCGATGACGGGCATATCTGGGCAGGCGGCTTTGACGGCGGGATCTGCCGGATCTCCCTGAAGGACTTTTCGGTCCAAAAACCGGAAACGGCCTGGAAAAACGGCGTGATCAATAACCTCCTGATTTTTGACGGATTGGAATTGTGGATAGGGACGGAAGGAAATGGCATATGGCGGTATAACTTTGATGAAAAACGGTATTCAGCTGTTGAATCCTTCCGGTTCGGTAAGGCCAGGATCCAGGACCTGCTCAAGGATGTGGAAGGCAATGTCTGGGTGGCCTCCAACGAGGTTCCGTTGGCTTCGGCCAACCGGCAGTTCGAATTCCTGCACGATGGCCTGAAAGACATCCAGGCGGTCCTTTACGACAAAGACCATCAACTCTGGGTAGGCGCTCAAACCGGATTGTACAAGTATGAAACCCAGGCGGACGGCGGCAAAACCTTTCGCGAAGTCATCCCGGGGATCAATGTGATCAGCTTGCACGACAACGACAGCGGCGTATTGTGGATCGGCTGTTTCGGCGAAGGCTTGTACGCCTACCAAAAATCAACCGGCGCAACCCGGATTTTTACGGAATCGGACGGGCTTTCCAACGGGAGCATCCTGTCCATTGCGGACGACGGCGACAAATTGTGGCTGGCTACCCTGGGGGGCGTCTCCAGCATAAAGGCCGGCACGAATCCGTTCGGCGACCGGATCGTCTTCAAGAAAGAGGAAGACCTCGGCGCCAATTTCGTGTTCAAGGTCTATTGCGATTCGAAAGGCCGGAAATGGTTCGGTACCGACGGGAAGGGATTGGTGATGATGGACAAGGGGCGAATAGCCAACTACGACAGCACCGGGGCGCAAGCATTCAAATCGGTTTATGCCGTTACGGAAGATGAAAGCGGCAGGATATGGTTCAGTACGGCCAAAGAAGGCCTGTTCTCCTTTGATGGTTCTGTTTTTGGCCATTTCGGCCTGCAGGAAGGCCTTCGGAGCCTGACCATCAACGGCCTGGCCACCGACGGCAAAGGCCAGGTGCTGGTGATCCATCCCAACGGCATCGACCTGCTCAACCCGGAGCTGAAGCACTTCATCTATTTCGACCGGGAAGTCGGCCTGACGGATTTTGAACCCAACCTGAATGCCATCTACGCCGACAAGGAGGGGCGGGTCTGGATCGGGGCCAAGGAAGGGGTGATCGGCTTCAATCCGCTCAAGGAAGCGCTGAGCATACACCCCAGGATCATGATCGATCGCGTATCCGTGTTCCTGGAGCCCATCGATTTCAACCGGGTCAACAGCTTCCCGCATGACCGGAACGGCCTGGCCATCGACTATTCCGGCATATGGCTGACCGATCCGGAAACGGTGAAATTCCGCTACAAGCTGGAGGGGTTCGACCGCGAGTGGATCATATCCGCGGACAGAAGGGTCGTCTATTCCAATCTGCCGCCCGGCGACTACAAGTTTGTGATCTCAGCGTCTGAGAATGGAAAGTTTCAGTCGGAGCCCATTGCAACCTACAGCTTTCTGATCCGGACACCCTATTGGAAAAAAAACTGGTTTATCGGCGCTTCCGTCCTGTTGGGCGTCTTGTTGGTTTATTATATCATTCAGATCAGGGAAAAGAGATTGCAGCGCGTGGAAGCCCTCAAAAAAGAAAAGGTGGAAAGCCAGTACGAGACGTTGAAGAGCCAGATCAATCCGCATTTTCTGTTCAATAACTTCAATACCCTTGTAGCCATAATCGAGGAATCGCCTGAGCTGGCCGTTGAATACGTTGAAAAACTGTCAGATTTCTACCGGCATATTCTTCAATACCGCGAAAAGGACCTGATCGACCTCCAGGAAGAGCTGGGCCTGGTCATGGACTACGGATTCCTGCTGGAAAAACGGTTTGGAGACGGATTGCAACTTAAAACCGAAGAGATTCCGCAGGAAGCCTGCATCGCGCCGCTGGCCCTGCAAATGCTGGTGGAAAATGCGGTAAAGCACAATGTGATCAGCAAATCGAGACCTTTAAAGATCCGGATCTATCCGGACGATCATGGTTATATTGTCGTTTGCAACAACCTGCAGAAAAAACTGTCGCCCGAAAAATCTACCGGATTTGGCCTGCAAAGCATCGCCAGGCGATACGAGCACCTGAGTCAGAAGAATATCAGGGTAGAGGAATCGGCCGACAGCTTCAAGGTTTTTATTCCCTTAATCAAAAAAGAACCCGCATGAAAGTTTGGATCGTCGAGGACGAGATCACCGCTGCCAGACGACTGGAAAAGATACTCTGCGAGATTGACAATACCCTGGAGATCGCAGCCAGACTGGACAGCATTGAAGCCGCACTCAACTTCGCGGACAAAAACCCTTTACCGGACCTGCTGTTTATGGATATCCACCTGGCAGACGGGTCCTGTTTCGAGATCTTCGAGCACCTGAAGGTCGATAAACCGATCATTTTTACTACGGCCTACGACCAGTATGCGATCCAGGCATTCAGGGTAAACGCCATAGACTACCTGCTCAAACCCATCAAGCGCCAGGAGCTCGAACAGGCGCTTGACAAATACCGGCAGCTGGCTGAAAAATCGGCCATCGATTATAAAAAACTGGCCGCCATTATTCAAAAAGACGCCCCGTCGAAACGTTTTTTGATCCGGGTCGGCCAGCACATCAAGATCATCGACCTGTCGGAGGCCGCTTACTTTTATACCGAAGAAAAGATCACGTTCGTCATTACCTGGGAAGGGAAACGGTATCCGCTGGACCAATCGCTGGAAAAACTGGAGGAGTTCCTGGATCCCGAAAAATTCTTCCGGATCAACCGGCAGTTCATCATTCACGTCCAGGCCATAAGAGAAATGTACGCTTATTCAAAATCCAGGGTAAAGCTGGAGCTGCAACCCGCGTGCGACCTGGAGACGATTGTCAGCACCGAACGGTCGCCACATTTCAAAAAATGGCTTCAGGGTGAACTGGAAAACTCCTGATTTTCCCGTTCAGGGGGCTTTTTTTCCCGTTCGGCAAGTTAATTTTTGATCCTTTGATATAGGGGGATATTTTTGGCCTCGAATTCAAGCGCCCGAAACGCCCTTAGATCATGGACAAAATTTTAGCGACATTATTTATCTGCCTGGTTGTTTCCGTTTTGCTGATTTCATGCAAACACGAACCATTCGGCCCAATGAGCGACGGTGAAATAACCCCGGTTGATACCACCGGCAATCCGATCGATACGACCGGTACGGGCAATCCCGCCGACACCAGCTCCAATACGCCCTGCGACCCCAATCTGGTTTATTTCCAAACCCAGGTACTGCCGATCCTTCAATCCAACTGCGCACTCAGCGGCTGCCACGATGACCAGTCGGCCCAGGATGGCGTTGTGCTGTCCAGCTACGCAAAAGTCATGTCAACAGCCGACGTAGAACCGGGGGACCTCTCCGAAAGCAAGCTCTACAAAGTCCTCGTTGATGACGACCCGGAAGACAGAATGCCGCAAACGCCACGGCAACCGCTGGCAGCCAATCAGATTGAACTGATCTCGAAATGGATCCAGCAGGGCGCCAAAGACCTGACTTGCGAGGAGGGGAATTCCGGCGGAAACGGGAACGGTTGCGCAACGGACAACCGCAGCTTTTCTTCCCATATCGCTCCGATCCTGCAGACGCATTGCATCACCTGCCACAGCGGCCCGCTGCCTTCGGGCGGTTACGATTTTACCGTTTACAGCGGCGTGAAGAAAGCTGTGGACAATAATCGCCTGGTCGGCGCCATTCAATGGCAGCAGGGGTTTACAGCTATGCCTTACGGAAGCGCCGCGAAAATCCCGGATTGCGCGATCAACCAGATCAAGGCCTGGGTGGATGCAGGCGCGCCGAATAATTAAAAGTAACTCGAAAAGTCAACCAATTTAAAATGGATCGTACGAAAAAACTGATCTTCTTTTTGATTTCTTTTTCAATCATGGGCATTACTTCCTGTTATTACGACGTTGAAGAAGAACTCTATCCTCAAAACAGTTGTGTGACGGATGGAGCGACCTACCAGGGTACCGTGCTCCCGATCATCCAAAACAATTGCTATATCTGCCACAGCCAGTCGGCCAAGCAGGGTAATGTCGTTTTGGAAGGTTACGACAACCTTAAGTTCTATGTCGACAACCAAAAACTTGTCGGGGTGATCAACCACGCGCCGGGATTCCAGCAGATGCCTCAGGGACAGCCCAAACTCGGGGATTGCAACATCGCCAAGATTGAGGCGTGGGTCCAGGCCGGCGCGCCCAATAATTAGTAACTTTTAAAACAGGAAGCCATGAAAAAAATCTGGATTGCCATTGCCTCATTAGCCCTGATCGGCGCTGTTACGGGAATTTACCTGTGGAACAAACCCCATAAGAACATGAACCGGGCCGCAGCTGATTTCAAAATGGAATCGGCGGCCCTGTTTACCGATTTTGAAACGGACGAAGCCGGCGCCAACACCAAGTACCTGGACAAGGTCATAGAAGTGACCGGCGTGGTGCGGTCCGTCTCAAAAGAGGACGACGGAATCATCAGCGTTACCCTGGCAACGGATGATGAATTGGCAGGCGTGATTTGCCAGCTTGACGAATTGACAACCCATAAGCGAACGGAATTTCAGGCCGGTGAAAAGGTCACCTTCAAGGGGATCTGTACCGGAATGCTGATGGACGTGGTGCTCGTTCGTTGTGTGGAAGTTTGACGGCCGGTTAGAACCGTATTGACGCGCATTCTCAGACAAACATTAATCTTATAAACCAATTTTGAAAATGAAAAAATTATCAGTTCTTGCTTGTTTTTGCTTGCTGGCCTCCGCCTCTCTCTTTGCTCAGAAGTACTTTACCCGCGAAGGCAAGATCTCTTTCTTTTCCGAAGCTTCCATGGAAAAGATCGAAGCCCACAACCAGAAAGCGACCAGCGTGCTTGACGCTGAAACAGGTAAAATGGAATTCGCTGTCCTCATCAAGGCCTTTCAGTTTGAAAAAGCTTTGATGCAGGAACACTTCAACGAAAATTATCTGGAGAGCAGCAAGTACCCCAAGGCTGTCTTCAAAGGCGAGATCGTGGACTTTGCCAATAAAGTGAACCTGAAAAAAGACGGTGAATACGCGGTAAAGGTGAAGGGCGACCTGACCATCCACGGCGTCACCAAACAGGTTGAAACAGACGGGGTGTTCAAGGTTGCAGGCGGTGTGATCTCTGCCGTATCCACCTTTGACGTAGCGCTCGCCGATCACAAAGTAGAAATTCCTGCACTGGTCAAGGACAACATCGCTAAAACCGTCAAGGTATCGGTCGATGTCCAATACCAGGAATTGAAGAGCTAAAGCTAGTTTGTTATTCCCCCTTTTATGCGTTCCCAACCCGGAGCAGTCCGGATGAAGTACGCATCTAGGGCTTTTCGAGGCTTTGGGCGGCCGAGTCGGGCTAGACTTGGCCGCCTTTATTAAGGCCCGGTTGTGTTGAGTTTCCGTGCAATTATTAAAAGGATTATCCATGAAAGCGAACCTTTACACCCTTTGTGCAGCTTGCTGCCTGTTTTTTTCAACGGCCGCTTTTTCCCAGGAGGACGACCTGCTGTCCTTATTGGAAGAAGAGGAAGGAACCGAATATGTGACCGCCAGTTTTAAAACAGACCGGGTGATCAACCTGCACTCATTGGAAAGTACGGCCGCCGGCGTACTGGACATTAAAATCTCACACCGGTTCGGCATGATCAACGGCGGCCCGTACGAGTTCTTCGGCTTGGATGCGGCCACGATCCGGATCGGCGCCGACTACGGGCTGACCGACCGGCTGACCATCGGCGGCGGCCGGAACAGCTATGAGAAAACCTTTGACGGCTTTGCCAAATACAAGTTCCTGCGCCAATCAACCGGGAAGCGTAAAATGCCGGTTTCCGCCATTCTTTTTGCCAGCACGGCGCTGAAGTCCATCAAGTGGGCCGACCCGGACCGGGAGAATTACTTCTATTCCCGATTGTATTATACCGGCCAGCTGATCATCGGCAGGAAATTCAGCGAAAGCTTCAGCCTTCAGCTTTCCCCGACGGTGGTGCACCGGAACCTCGTTGCGACCAAAGCCGAAAAAAATGACGTTTTTGCCCTGGGCGCAGGCGGCCGGATCAAGTTGTCGAAGCGCATTACCCTGAATGCCGAATACATGTACGTCCTGCCGGATCAACTGGCGCCTGAATACAAGAACATGCTGTCCATCGGATTTGACATCGAAACAGGCGGACACGTTTTTCAGCTCCATTTCACCAATGCCACCTCCATGATCGAAAAAGGCTTCGTGACGGAAACGACGGGGGATTGGGCCGACGGCGGCATCCATTTCGGATTCAATATATCCAGGGTCTTCACGGTCAGAAAACCGAAGATCAGGGAGTAGGGACGCAGTTGCCGGCCAGGCGGTTTATTCTTTGATCTGGTCGAGCGCCTCCCTGACCGTGCGCACCGGCAGTTTGCACAATTTATCCCTGCAGACGAAGATCCAGGTCCGGCCTTCGGCAAATTTGCCTTCCAGCAGCTTCAGCCGGCTATGCCGTTCCGCACCCATGATCAGGACATTGGGCAGATATTGCTGCTGGAGGGAATCCCTGACAGCTCCGGCCTGATCGCCGGTAACGGCTATTTCGTACCGGGGATAGGCGTTGTCCATCTGCACTTTGGCCCAATTGGTGTAAAAGGACGGCGAACCGGATTTTAAAAGCAGATCCGAGACCGCCCGGACCATCGCCCGACTCCGGTTGACGTACGCGGAGTCATAGAAATAGACGCCCAGGATCGCCAACCCTTCCGCCATCACCGAGTTGGAGGAGGCAATGACATTGTCTTCGATCTCCACTTTCCGGTGGATCAGCAACGGGTCCAGGTCGGAAGTGTAATAGAACAGCACACTGTCGCGGGCGGAAAAATGGTTGATCGCGTATTCAGCCGTTTGCCGGGCGGCAAACAGCCAAGATTCATCGAATGTTGTTTCATACAAGCGAATAAACGCGAGGGTTGCCCAGCCGTAATCATCCAGAAAGGCGTTGATCGAAGGTTGACCATTTTTGTAATTCCGGTAAAGCCGTCCGTTTTCCTCCATCATTCCGGACCGGATCAATTCGCCGTTCTCAACCGCAGGCCCGAGGTATTCCGGATCGCCCAGATAGCTGAAGGCATCGCAATAAGCCCGGGTCATCATGGCGTTCCAGCTGCAAAGACTTTTGTCGTCGGTGCGGGGCCGGGGTCTGTTCTGCCGCGCCTCCAACAGTGTCGCCGAGATTGCTGAAATGATCGATTTCGCTTCTTCGGGGGTGAACCCGTGTTGTCCGGCAATCTCCCTGACCGGCTCGGGGGCGTAAAGCACATTCCTGCCTGCTGCCCAGTTTCCGTTCTTTGTGATCTGATAGTATGCCTTGAACAGGTCAGCCTGCCGGTTGTGGCCGATCAGGCTGTCAATCTCGCGCTCCGTCCAGACATAGTACCGGCCTTCTTCGCCTTCCGAGTCGGCATCCACGCCGCAGTAGAATTCCCCTTCCGGACCGGTGAGTTCGCGCTGTACAAAGGCCAGGGTTTGACGGGCCACTTTTTTGTAACGGCTGAGCCCGGTTGCGGCGTAAGCCTCGGCGTACAAGCTGACCAGTTGCGCGTTGTCGTACAGCATTTTTTCGAAATGGGGAATTTTCCAGTGTTCATCGGTTGAATACCGGGCAAATCCGCCGCCCAGATGGTCGTAGATGCCGCCCCGTGCCAGGTGATCCAACGTGGTTTTTACCAATTCAAGGGCTTCGGCATTGCCGGTATGGTAGGCCCATGCCAGCAGGAATTCCTGGTTGTCGGGCAGCGGGAACTTCGGAGCGCCTTTTACCCCGCCCAGCCTGGGGTCCATCCGGCCGATCAGGTCCTTTGCGTACCGGTCGAGGTGTTGGAGATTAAATTCAGCGGGATCTGCCGTGCGGACAGGCAGGCCGGATGCGGCGATTTCCTCCGACAGATTTCCGGCGTATTTTTGCAGCTTTTGCGGATTGTCCCGGTAAACTTCCACGAAGTATTTGAGCACGTCGATCCACGCCTTCCTGGGGTGGTAACTGCCCGTCCAGACCGGTTTCCCGTCCGGCAGAGCAAAGACATTGAGGGGCCAGCCGCAACCGTGGGGAGAGGTCAGTTGACATGCATCCATGTAGATGTTGTCAATGTCCGGACGCTCCTCGCGGTCAACCTTGATGCTGATAAAATGCCGGTTCATGATACCGGCAACGGTCGTGTCCTCAAAGCTCTCCTCCTCCATGACATGGCACCAATGGCAGGCCGAATAGCCGATGCTGACGATCAACAGCTTGTTTTCCGCTTTTGCACGGGCCAATGCCTCCTCGCACCACGGATACCAGTCCACCGGGTTGTAAGCGTGTTGCAGCAGGTACGGGCTGGTTTCCCGGATCAGGTGGTTGGGCTCTTTTGATCCGGGGCCGGCCTGTTTGCACCCGCCGGGCAGCAGTGCAAACAGGAACAGAACGGACAGCAATTGGCGGCAGCGGGTCATCGGTGTTTTTTTTACTTGCTAGTACCGGTAATACTTGTCAAAAACAGTGATCACGGGGAGTACATTTCCTTCCGGATCAAAAAAATCCCGGGTGGAGCGCCCGTTCATGGTAGCGGGTTCCCACCAGAATATGCCCACGCCCAGGTGGTCCGGCGTATTCAGCACCATCCGGTTCACCTCGTCCAGGAAAGCCTGTTGGCCTTCCGGCGACTCCGGAAAAGGCGCGGGTTTATCCTTGTATTCGGTGGGGGAGGCGCAATAGGCCACTTCAACCAGGATGATCGGTTTTTTATAGGTTTTGGCCATGAAGTACATGTTGTCGCGCAGATCCAGCAAGGAACCGTGCCACCAGGGGTAATAGGATTGGCCGATGACATCAAAATCAATTCCGAATGAGGCCAGCCGGTCATAAAAAGCCTTGGTTTGCACCTGGTTGCCGCCTTTGTCGATATGGATCATGATCTTTGGGCGGGGCTGGTTGCCGCAGGCTGCAAAGACGCCGTTGATGCCGGCTTGGGTCAGTTCTGCGAAATTTTGCCAGTTTTCCGGGAGTTTGCCGTCCGGCCAGATCATCCCGTTGCTGACCTCATTGCCGATCTGGACCATGTCCGGAAAGGCGGATGCTTCCCGGAAGGCGGTCATGGTTTCCCGGGTGTATTCGTAAACTGCCGTTACCAGCGCTTCATGCGACTTGCCTTCCCAGGCCTTGGGCATGAATTGCTTGCCGGGGTCCGCCCAGGTATCGGAATAATGGTAATCGAGCAGGAATTTGTAGCCGGCGTCTTTAGCGGCTTTGGCAAGGGCAATGGTGTATTCAAGGTTATTGGGCAGCCGGTCGGGGGTGTGAAACAGCCGCAACCGGATCCAGTTGTAGCCGTGGTCCCTGAATAGCTCCAGCCCCTTTTTCGGGGCGCCGTTTTCTTTGAAGGAAAATCCGTTATCCTCGGCCTGTTTCAGGAAGGAAAGGTCGGCGCCGATGGCATATTCATTTCCCTGGGCATAACTGACGTTGCATAAACAGGAAAACAGGGACGCACATAACAAGCTGGTAAATATCCTGGTCATTCTTTACGATGTTTGGAATCAGGCCAAGTTAGGGAAAATCCCGTAAGCAGGCGAAAGGGATGGCCGGAAAACCGGGCGCAAGGGCGGAAACAATTAACTTTTTATGCCCGCGGAACTACAAACGCCCCGGGATGGTTACCTTTGCTGTCATGAATCCTGCATATGAATAATCTTGAGGCATTCAGACATATTCACACGTTTATGATCGACCTGGACCATGTGCTGTCCAGTCCGTTGTTCCGCATCGAAGCGGACGGACATATGAGCTGGCAATTTTCCAGGAAGGACGAATTTGCCTTGCGCCTGGCGGTCCAAAGCGGGTACAATATTGCCGTCCTGTCCGGTGAGGAATTGTCGCCGGGATTGGAGGAATGGTTGAGGTCCCTCGGGCTGAATGACCTTTTCTTTGAAACGATCGACAGGTTGGACGCTTATGAAGAATACGTTGAAAGCCGGAAAATGGACAGCGAAGGCATTCTTTACCTGGGGGGAGAACTGCCGGATCTGGAGCCGATGATGAAAGCCGGCCTGCCCGCCTGCCCGGTTGATGCCGGACCGGAAATACTCGGCGCCGCCCACTATATCTCGCCCTTCAAAGGCGGGAACGGATGCGTCCGGGACGTCCTCTCGAAGGTCCTGAAACTCCACCACAATTGGTCCGTTGGATAAAGCTGAAACAGGAATGAAATGGACGGCCGTTTTGCGATTAATCCGGGCTCCCAACCTGCTGATCGTTGCACTGACCCAGTGGCTGATCTATCGGCAGGTGATCCTGCCAGCTTTGTCGGCCGCCGGCATAGGACCGTCACTCGTCCTGAACGAACGGCTGTACCTCATCCTGGTCACGGTCATCATTACAGCGGGAGGTTATGTCATCAATGACCTGTCCGACGGAAAGGCCGACAAGATAAACGGCCGGAAAATCCTGCTTTCGACCCTCGACCAGCGGAGATATGCCTGGTGGTTATACCTGTCCAGCCAGATCCTGGGTTTTTGCCTGGCGCTGTTTCTGGCTTTTCATTCAGGCAACCGGTTATGGATCGGCCTTTACCCGGTCGGGGTCTGGTTGCTTTACGTGTATTCCACTACGCTGAAGCGGCTGCCGTTCCTGGGCAATGTGCTGATCGCCTTGTTCTGTGCCGGCGCGGCCGCGATCATCTGGTTTGCCGAGCGGGGGGCGCTTGGCCAATTGCACAGCTCGATGCCCGAGGTTTACCTGCGTTTTGCCCGCATTACCGGGTTTTATCTGGGTTTTGCTTTCCTGAGCACCCTTTTTCGGGAAATGGTAAAGGATCTGGAAGATGAAGCGGGGGACGAACAGGCGGGATACCGGACTGCCGTGGTTTGGCTGGGGACCCGGCCCATGAAACAGTTGACCGTACTGACCGGCGTTTTATTTTTTCTGGCGTTCAGTCTGGGGATGTTTTATCTGGAAGATAACTTCAGAAAAGAATGGCTTTGGTTCACCTTCATTCCGGTGACCTTGCTGTCTTTCGGCGCTATAAGGCAAGTATTGAAGGCAAATTCACCCAAGGAATTCCATCAACCCAGTACCCTGGCCAAAGTGATCATGGCTTTGGGCCTTTTGTTGTTATTGGGGCTAAAGCATATTTGAAAGCATGAACAGCATGACGAACAAAAAAATCATTCTCGCTTCCCAATCGCCCCGCCGCCGCGATCTGCTCAAAGCGGCCGGGCTGAGCTTTGAGATCCGTGCAAACCCCGTGGATGAGGAGAATTATCCCGCAACCCTTACCGTAGATGAAGTAGCCGAATTCCTGGCTATTCAGAAAGCCGGCGCGGTCCGGGATACCCTGAAACCGGAAGAGGTAGCCATCGGCGCCGACAGCGTGGTGATCCTGGACGACCGGATTTACGGCAAACCCGTTGACCACGCGGAGGCGGTCGCCATCCTTCAAGCGCTTTCAGGCCGGATGCACCGGGTGATTACCGGTGTTTGCCTGCTTTCGCTGGAAAAAGCCGTTTCCTTTTCCGCCGAATCAAAGGTGTATTTCCACCGCCTTTCGGATGAGGAAATCGAGTACTACATCACCCGGTTTCAGCCTTTTGACAAGGCCGGCGCCTATGCCATCCAGGAATGGATCGGGATCTGCAAAATTGCCCGCATTGAAGGGACGTATACCAATATCATGGGCTTGCCGGTGGATAGGGTGGTGGAGGAATTGGGGAAATTTTAAAGCTGGTAAGGAGTTGTGTAGACCGAACAGAATGAGTTGATCCGGTTGCGAATTGAATGTAGGCCTTAAATTTTTGCCTGGGAGTTATTGCAAAAGAAAAAAATAGTATTAATTTAGCCCGTAGTAACTGAATCCTATATGGACTTTTTAGAGATCCATCTCACAATGCCCTTGTTTTCGGTACCGCCGAAAGCAAGGGCATTTTGGCTTATGGCGATATCTCCGCACCACCGGGTATTGAAAAGCGACGTTCCGATTTCAATACCCGGTGGTGCGGGGATACAATAGTTAGCGGTCATTGTAAATGTACAAGCATTAAACGCCCGACAAAAAAACTAACACTTCGTTGGTCTTGTTAATTATTTTTCGCAACTCGACATTGACGTCTTAAACTTTGTTTATATTTGTGCCATTATGAGGCAAAAATATTTTCATAGCGTTCTACGCTTTTTTTCTTAACCAAATCTGGTTGATACTCTTCTTAATTGAATTTATTATTAACAAACTGCATTATACTTTTCAGAGTAATGCTATAATTTATCGCTTCATAAAAATGAAATCAAATCATAAATCAACACTCATATTTGTATTAATAGTTGTCGTAATTGACACCGCAGGTTTTGGACTAATTTTTCCAGTTCTACCACAACTACTAATTAATCTACTTCATTCAGACATCACCACAGCCGCCAAATACGGAGGCTGGCTCTCATTTGCTTATGCAATTATGCAATTTGTTTTTGCACCAGTTTTAGGGAATTTAAGCGACCAATATGGCAGGCGACCAGTACTTTTAAGCTCATTGTTTGGGTTTAGCATCGACTGCATTTTTCTTGCTTTTGCACCAAGTATTTTGTGGCTTTTTGTTGGGCGGACAATTGCAGGTATAACAGGAGCAAGCTATTCCGTTGCATCTGCTTGTGTTGCCGACATTAGCACAGACGATAATAGAACTAAAAATTTCGGACTTATAAACGCAGGCTTTGGTTTGGGGTTTATAATTGGACCCATAATTGGCGGAACATTGGGACAATTCGGAACTCATACACCCTTTATTGTTGCTGCTATTTTAAGTTTTATCAATTTTATTTTCGGCTATTACTTTTTCCCGGAATCGTTAAAAGCAAATAACCGCAGGAAATTTGACAGGAAAAGAGCTAATCCATTTGGTTCCCTCAAACACTTACAGAAATTCCCATTGATAAAAACTTTAGTGCTATCAATGATTTTTGTTTCCATCGCTAATCACAGTATGGAAAGTGTTTGGGCATTTTTCACCATTGAAAAATTTAAGTGGAGCACCTCTCTTGTTGGCTACTCATTAGCATTTATAGGCATTCTATCAATTATCGTTCAGTTATGGTTAGTCAGTATTTTGGCAAAAAAATTGGGCGACAAACGAATGGCAGTATTAGGATTTGTACTTATGATGACGGGCTTTTTTCTGTTTGCTTTTACACCGTGGCAATGGTTGCTCTTTACCGCTTTATTACTTTTCATAGTTGGTGGAATTCAAGGCACAGCCGTTCAAAGTATTATGTCTTCTGCAATGCCCGACAACGAACAAGGTGAACTTCAAGGTGCTTTAGGCAGTTTAATGGGCTTGACAACTCTGATTGCACCACCGTTAATGACAAGCAGTTTTTCTTACTTTACGGGAAAACAATCCGAGATTTATTTTCCAGGAATTCCTTTTTTAATTGCTTCAATATTGACATTAATTAGTTTAATTTTGTTTCTTAAAAGTTTTAAAAAATCAAATAGACTGATAAAATCGGTGGACAAGTAATGACCATATAGACAGAAAACAACGAACCGCTAACAGCACCTAAAAAAAATGGCGGGCGAAGTGCGAATATAAACAGTTGTGCAACTAATAAACATTGTGCGTTTAGACAGTTTAGTGTTCCAAAGCCGCCACTTCTTTTAGCCGCAACCCGATGGCGGCAACTAAAAATGAAAAAAATAAAAATAACTATCCAAGCAGAATAACATGATTGAAGCAGTAAAGAAGAGGTATAAAACAGGTGACGTAATCACGATTCATACATCAGAAGCATCCTTTACAGGAGTATTGGATGCATTTGAGGATACATGTATAATTTTAATAACCGATGAGGGAGAAGAATTAATCTCAAATGAGGATATAAAGCGTATTTCAGTACCAAAAAAGGAAGCCTCAGCACCTATTGAGACCCCTGCAATCAAAGAACACCCCCAAAATGAGAATGTAAAAATTGAAATCCCAAAGGTTGAGAGCAAACCACTGCCTGCTGAAGTCAAATCTCCTCCCCCTCAGTATAAAGTGGGCGACAAAATTCCAATAGAAGTTTTAGAAGCAAGGACTGATAAAAAGGTTAAACCCCCTAAGATTAAAGGTAAGCCTTCTCTAACTCTTGATTCTTTGTCAGATTTATCGCAACTGATTTTGCCTGAATTAGAAGCAGAGAACACCAAAATAGTTCCGGCAAACGGAGTAATTGAATCGCATTTTGCATATAAAAATTTCGGATACATTCGAGACAAGTTTAATTATAAAATTTGGTTCAATTTCAATGATGTAATTGACCCTTCTCTTTTCGAGTATTTCAGGATAACAAACACTCATGCAGAAATACCAGTATTGTTTACGCTTTCTAAAAATTACAAAGGCGACAAAGCCATTAATATTCAAAAGCCAAAAACAATTTTAGAAGTTGTAAATCTAGCAAAACAGTACTATAAAGAAAATAAACCAGAAACTGCATTAGGTATTTTAGACCAAATATTTGGCTCGTTTCCTGATAATTATACAGCAACAAAAATTAAAGAAGAAATTGAATTAAAAAGAACAAGGATAAAAGGCTTTGCACCTAAGGCCTCATACAAGTCTTATGATTTAAATTATCAAAAGGCAACAAGGGCAAAGAACATAGACAAAAACTTTGATGAGGCATTAAAGTATTATATGCTTGCCTTAGAAAATAACGAAAAAAGAGAGAGTTGCATTAAGGATATTGCAATGTTATATATTTCAATGGGCGAAACTGAAAAAGCCTCAGTTTTCATTAGAAGGCATGAAAATGAACTACCCGATAACATTACGACTTACAACTATTTAGCAAATATTTATTCCTCATTAAAGGACTTTAAGAAAGTAATTGAATATGTAGAATTTCTTTTAAATGAAAGGTCAATCTACAATGATAGGCGCAAAAATTCTTTATACTTATCTCAGAAAGGATTTGCACTAATTCAATTAGGTGAAATTGATGAAGCGAGAGAGGCTTTGGAGGAAGCAGTAAGTTTGCAGAAAGAAAACACCTATGCAAATAGATTGCTTAAAGCACTTGACGAACCCGATAGTGATGAACTAAGTCAAATAATTGCTGATGCGGAGTTTGATTCGTTTGGTGGCGGGTTGAGTAAATTTATTTCCGACACATTAGACGGATATACTGACTATTTTGGTGTACCCGCTAAGGTAATTGATGCGGGTGATTTTACACAGGAAACCCTGAATGCAATTAGAAGATTAATCGATACCGCAGGTAGAGCAAGACCAAGAGAAAGAGCAAATTATCTTCTAACAGAGGCAAAACTAATGCAATCGTTAGAGCCTGAAAAAGATAATTTACTTAGGTCAGTTTTAGCAAGACATTGCAATGCCATGGCACTCAATCATACATCGGAAAACTCATCTATGGATGTAATAAGAAACTTTTATTTAGAAGCATTTAGTTTAGAGGAAAGTTATGACGCAAATGCAAGACAAGTAGCATTATATTTAATCTCTTTTAAATCGCAGTATGGAGAATTGTTGTCTGCAAATAATGTATCAATAGATGACGCTTTGAAATATCTATTTGATGGTGAAGTTAGGGACAGCATATGGGAAGGAATATTGAGTATGTTCCTTTGGAACAGAAGTATTTCAGCCCAAATAATGGCTAAAATTTATAATGTTAGAAATTACAAGGAAAAATCAATTGAATTTTTAAATGATTTAGGATTTAGCATTTCGAACAATTCAAATATCGAAGAATATACTAACATCTGGAATCAAGCAAGGGAGAAGCGACAGAGGGATTATAGTCGCTGGTTAGCATCAATAAAGTCAATTTATGCAAATGAGAATATTGAAACTCTTGCTAGTCAATTATTTGATATTTTAAATGATGCTAAAAAGCCTTGGTTGACTCAATTGGACGCATCAAGGCTTAATACTATTTCTACTGATATTTTAGATGTACTTAATCAATATCTTCGTCAAGCAGGGTATAGGGATAAGGAAAGATATTGTGGCTTTGCAAAACAGCAAGTTTATCAACTCGTTTCAGAAATCAAAGATAAACCAACAAAATTTTCTTACGAAGGATTTATTCCTTTGCTGGAAAAAATTGAATTACTGTTAGACAAATCATTTAAGACAATTGAAGCAGCCAGCACCCCGAAAGTAAAAATTAGTATTCTTGGAGAAGCCAGTATAGTAGGCAATGATAACAGTGTGCCATTTCAAGTGCGGGTTGAAAACTCTAAGGATTCTTCGCCAATTCGTGATATTAAATTGACTGTTCAAAATAATGAAGATGTCACATTTACATCTACGAGCAATGAACATTTTGATTCAGTTGATGGCGGAGAATACTGTATAATAAAATTGTTCGTAAAACTATCTGATAGGATTGTAAAAGATAAAGCAACATCGCTAAACATACAATACTTCTACAAAAAACGGAATCAAGAAGAACCAGAAATTGGACAAGAATCACTTTCGTTAAGACTTTATTCCGAAGAAGAATTTGAGGCAATTCCCAACCCTTATGAAAAATTAGCCAATGGCGGCCCTGTTACTGATACGAGTATGTTTTATGGACGGAATGAATTTATCGAAAGGATTACCGATGCAATTATTTCAGCAAATTCAAAGCAAGTAGTCATTTTTGGTCAAAAGAGGTCTGGCAAATCATCAGTTCTTCACCATCTAAAAAAATCTCTGGAAAACACTAAAAGAACCTTTTGTGTGTCTTTCAGCATAGGAGACATATTTGAAACTATTTCAACAGCCACTTTTTTCTATAAAATTCTATCTGTAATTGAGGAAGAGCTTGAAAATCTATCTTTTGAGGGAAAAGAAATTCCTGAATTTAAATGTCCAACATTTGCTGACTTCAAAGATAATCCAAACCCTGCGGATATATTTAGAAAACACATTAGGAATTTCAAACGTGCCTGTTCGGTTCATCAAGAATGGAAAGATAAGAAGTTGGTCGTGATGATAGATGAGTTTACATACCTATTCACGGCAATAAAAACCAATAAAGTTTCAGAGGCTATTATGAAGCAATGGAAAGCGATAACTCAAAATGAAGATGCAACATTTTCATCTGTGTTAGTAGGACAAGATGTCTTCCCTATGTTCAAAGATGAGTTTCCAAATGAATTTGGTATTACACAAGACGAGAGGCTGACGTACCTTTCAAAAGACGATGCAATTAAATTGATTGAAGTACCAATCTGGAATCAAAAGGCAAATCGAAACCGATTTATTGGAGATGCAATTGATACTATCATTGAATATACTTCTTGCAACCCATATTACATTCAAATTTTTTGTGCAAGGTTAGTAACAGAAATGAACCGTAAGAAGTATATCGAAGTTACGAACGCAGATATTAAAGAAGTTGCAGATAGTTTTATCAATGGTGGCCAGGCCTTAACTGATGATAAATTTGACAATTTACTTAATGCTGGTGAAAAACATGATATTCAGAGAATTCCACAAGAACATTCTAAATCAATATTAAAACAAATTGCTAATAATGCTATGAATGTTGGCTTCTGCCTGAGAGAGCAGATTTCAATTGGTAATGCGGAATATGAGGATGAAATTTTACGAGATTTAGTTAAGCGAGAGGTGTTAGAACAAAAGGGTGATAGTTACAAAATTCAAGTAAAACTTTTTCAAGAATGGTTATTAAAGCATTAGAAGCCCAGAATCCCTTTGCAGGGTACGGCTCAATAATAACGGGCGACCGATTTATTGGTAGAAAGGATGCTATTAAGGCAATCCACAATCGAGTACTGGGAGAACCTTTTGGCAACATTGCGATAATGGGCTTACCTCGAATTGGGAAAACAAGCCTTGCTTGGATGGCATTGATGCCATTGAAAGAGCAGTTAGCCACAAAAAAACACTTTATCGCTTATATTGGTACAGGTACTATTTCAAATTCAACAGATTTCTTTAAATCGCTCGTTCAGTCAGTAATTGAGGAAATTGAGTTTTCAGATATAAATGACTCAATAATATCAAAAGTGTCTAGTTATTTTTCGATATTAAAACGAGTTGAACAAAATCAGTTTGAGTTCATTAACCAAGTTCAAAAAATCTTTAAATTTCTCAAAAGGAACGGTATAAGGCTTACTTACATATTGGATGAATTTGATAGCGCTGAAAAAATATTTTTAGTTTCTGACTTTCAAATACTTCGAGAACTTTCATCAAAACCTGAAACACAAATTTGCTTAGTAACTGTTTCGAGGCGTACGATTCAAGAATTAGAGCCTGAAAATGGCGCAATTTCAAATTTTTATGGCGTGTTTTCAGATTTACGGCTTGGGGCATATAATAGTGAGGATATAAGTGAGTATTGGGGAAAGGCTGAAAGTAACGGAGTTGAAACCACAAAAAAATACAGAGAAAAAGTAAATTTTGTAGTTGGGAAACACCCTTATTTGCTTGATTTATTCAACTATTTTATGTTTAATTCTATTGGCAAAAATAGGGGAGACGATTTTGAAAGCATAATTGATGAAACCGAGTCAGATTTAAGGTTAAATTTGTTTAACAGTTTTGATTCTTCATTGAAACTCTTAAAAGAAGAAAACCTATATGCTAAGGCATTTCAACTTGTTTTAGGTCCCGTTTATGATGTTAGTACAATTGATGAACAAAAGTTACTGAAATATGAGTTTATCAGAGAAATTTCTTGGGCGGAAAAGGAGCAACTTTTAGGAGGTGGGTTAGGATTGAAAAATTTAAATAATACCTCATTTATATGTTTTTCTGAATATTTTACCCAATATTGGAAACTCAAAATGTACGAAACTGATTTTTGGGGACTTTGGCGTGATACAGAAATTGCAATTAGAGATTTGATTAAGGATTATTTGCGGGAGTCATTCAATGTTAATTGGGAAGAAGGCTATCTTTTAAGATACCCAAGCGAAAAGCGAACAGAAGCGATTAACAAATTAACAAAAGAAAGAGATAAGTATCAAAAGAACTTTGGTTCTCTCGCAAGTTCACATATCGTTGACTATACATACCCAAAAGACATGTATGATTTATTTATTGCAAATGACTGGATATGGTTTTCAAAGATATTTTCTACAAACGATAAAAGTTTTTGGGTAAAGGTTTTTAATGAGTTGGCATTTCTTAGAAATCCAGTTGCCCACAACAACTCTCAATTTGTTCCTATAAGTAGGATTAATGAAGCAAAGAGTTATTGTGAGTTGATACTTGAAAAAATATCTACATGGAGGCAAAACATCTAAACGCCGCCATCAAAGGCTTGCTGTCCATGCCGCCAAACAGCCAGCCCGCAAACCCAACGCACAGCGGCACGGCAGCAAGCCAGCCGTTAGCAACAATCAAAAAATTATTAATATGTCTAAATTTGTCAACAGATTAGAACTTAATTGAAGTTGGTCAAAACGGCTTGCACCTCATGCGGTACAGCGTTGGGTTTTAATGTTGGCTTTAAGTGACAAAGGCGGCAAGCCAATCATAGCAGCAATTTAACAATAAAACTGATGGCAAGTATAATATTTCCAGGCTATTTTATTGAAAAACCACTTTTTCAGAGCATCAAAACTTTAAGACGTCTTTTGAGTGAACAAGACTCTTGTTTTCATGCAAACCAAGTAGCGATTGCCTTTCTTGAGGATCACATTAAGACTTCAGGAGTTGATAATTCAAAATTCATTGCAGACTTATGTAATACCTACAGCATTAGCGGAGGGCAAAGGAACTGGGATGTGACTAAGAGACTAATGTCTAGATCATATATTGTTCAGACTTATAATATTCAAGAAATTTTTTTCAAAGATTTCAATTCGGAATATCGGGATTATAAAAAGGTGACAGAGTGGAAAAACAGTTACAAGGAAGGTAGTTCTACCAAAAAAATGGATCCATACAGCCAGTTAATTGAAAACTTACCTGCCGATAAAGCAAATAAGTTTAGAAACACACCCGAATCAATAGCAATTCAATATTACCGACTTGTAAGAAACGGAATTGTACATTCTTCGGCAAACTCATTGGATAAACCAAGTGATTTTTTTAATAAATACATTTTACCTAAACTTGAATACTTTAAAGGGTATTATAAGTTTCTGATTAACAATACTATTCCAGCGCCGAACCCGCCAGATAAATTAAATCACTATGATTTTACAATATACTCAAGATGTTTAAAGAATCTTGCAAACTTGATAAATGATTCGTGTGATTTAACAGTTGCGGAAATTCTTGAGTTTGAATTATTAAATAAACAATTTGTAAAGCAGATGAAAAGATACAATCCTAAAATTGATGAAGGCACTAAGGAGAAACTCCTTATAGAACTTCATAACTTCTTCAAAATGAAGTATGGCAATTTGGCTAAAGAAAATAAAATATTCACTGAAAGTTATTTGCGGTGGAGAGAATAAAAACTGTTGCTAACTAACGCTTCCCTGCCAAACCCCCGCTTTTAGCGGGGGTTTGGCAGGGAAGCAAACGTTGCAGGCAATAATGGTTCAATGCAGTAAAATATGTTTGTATATTAGACCAAATGCTTTGAAATTTTGTACGCGCACACACACGTTCATTATACAAAATCTCTGTGCAAAGGGTCTACTACTTAAAAAATAAATATTCCCTCATATGATACTTCGAAAAGACGAGATCGATGAACTCATGACAGTTGTTGAAGAAGGAGCAAGAGCAGATAAAAGAACTGTAAAGTTATTTGTAGAGCCAGCAAAAGGTACTCTTAAAAGAGCCAAAAACCGAAGACATCACCTCATATTTGGTAGAAGAGGAAGTGGTAAGAGTAGCTTACTAATAAAATCTGCTCAAGAACTTGTTGATGAATCTTTCCCAACTGTATACATTGATCTGGAACCATTCAAAGGACACAGCTATCCTGATATAATTCTTAGTGTTTTAATAACAATATTTTCAAAATTAAGGGTGTACTTTGAGGTAAATGAAAAGATTCTGAGGAACAAGTGGTACGAATTTTGGAAAAGGAAACCAACTAATCAAGAATCAGAAAAGATTGCTATAATTGCTAAATTGAAACTTCTTGAGCAAGAGCTATCTGAGAGACTGTTTGCAGGAGAAGTTCTCAACATAACCAATAAAATAATTGACTCTAATAAAAAATCAAAGGAACAGAAAGGAAGTGTTAGAATTCCAATTCATACAAGCTCTGAAATTGAAGGAAGCATTGCTCGGGCAGTTGAACGTTCACACCAACAGGAGCAAACAGAAGCTTACGAAAAATCTAAAACTGATCTTTTATTAAATAAAATGCTAGAGTTCAGAGAGCTATTTTCTAAAATTACTACCTTTTCCAAAAAGTCTGTTTTCCTTTTTTTAGATGATTTGTATCATGTGAAAAAAGACAATCACGCACAACTTCTAGATTATTTACACAGAATACTCAAAGGGAATGATGGTTATTTAAAAGTCGGTACGATTAGGACAAGATCTAAATGGTATATTCATGCTCCACAGCCAACCGGATTAAAGATTGGAGATGATGCTGATGAAATTGACTTAGATCAAACTTTGGAGAAATTTCTCTCTACAAAAGATTTCTTACGAACAATTTTGAGGGCATATATTGATAAGGTCAATGCTCCTGATCTAGATGAATTTGTATCAGATTCAGGACTTGATCGTCTTGTTTTATCAAGTGGAGGAGTGGCAAGGGATTTCCTAGGATTATTTCGTAAATCCATTTTAGAAGGTCGAGAAAGGCTTCGCCGTGATGCTAAGCACCATCGAGGAATTAAGCTTACTGCAGAGGACGTTAATGTTGCTTCTGGAGATTATGGTGATATCAAGAAAGAAGAATTGCAGCGAGACACTGATGAAGACACAAAGTTACTTGAAGAGGCATTTGAAAAAATAAAAATCTTTTGCATTAAAGTTTCTAAAAAGAACGTGTTTTTGGTAAATATTGATGCCTCCGGCCAGAATTACGAACTTTTGCAAGAGCTTATTGATTTGCGCCTAATTCATTTAGTCAAAAGAAGAGTTACTACTAAACAAAACAAAGGAGAAGTTTACAGAGCATACTTACTTGATGTAAGTCAGTATACAGGAGAAAGAACACAAAGAGGAATTGAACTTATAGATTTTTGGAAAGATAGCAGAAAAGAGGATTTAAGGAAACAGAGGATGATATATAATCCTGATTGGTCCCTAGATGAAATAGAACAAATGGCGCGCGAAAATGAGAATGATAAACCCACAATAGAAGAGCAAAAAAAAGATGGAAGATCAATAAACAAGAATGACCCACCTGATTCCTCAAAAGGGAGTCAGGGTACATTGTTTGATTAAATAATAGACTGCCTGCACAAAGGGTATGACATTCATAGCGGCTTAACGCCGCTACGCCGCATAGCCAAACCGTTGTGCCTGATGAAAAAAAAACAATAAACAGGAGATGAAAGTCAAAAACGAATTACATCATGGTGACAATAATCCGAATATGAATTTTTCAAAATTAGTACCAAGCGTGTTTTATGCCGACATTGCAGACGGGCTCAAACTATTTGTTGACTGTCTGCAATTTACAGTTGAACACAAAGACTTTAATGCATCACAACCATATTGTGTATTAGGAAAAGACGGTATAAGGATTATGGTGTTTCAAGACGAACAATTAGCTAAAGCGCATTATCCGGAGCTAAGGCTTGAAACGAATAATATTGAAGAAGTATATGCTGATGTATCAGCTTCTCATTCGCATCTACTTCACCCGAATCTTAACAAGGTTACTAACAGGCCTTGGGGCGCCAAAGAGTTCGCAATTTTAGATAACCAGGTAGGAATCAGATTCCAACAATGGTGAAAATTATCGATTGCGGAAAAACAACGAACCGCCGACAAATAAGCGCTAAACATTGCAATTACAGTCAAAAAATTTAATAATCAAATTCTGGCAAATAGTGCAAAAGCATTCGGTTCTGATATGTGTAATCATCTCTGTGCTTTTTCTTTTAATTGCTACCTTACTTTATCCGGGCGGTTCAATCCTTGACAAAAATGCTGTAGGCTTTGACTGGTCAAAGAATTTTTTTAGTAACTTATTTTCAGCGAAAGCACTCAATGGCGCTGCAAATCCTTCAAGGATTTGGGCGCTTACCGGTATGGTCTTCCATTCAATCGGATATGGACTTTTTTTTATCCATACCGCCCGGAAAATACCCCATAAGTATACAAGGCTGGTTTTAAAATCTATTGGCGTTGTCAATATGCTTTTTACCTTTTTAATTGCGACACCCCTGCATGACAT
>WBZL01000866.1_pt3 | contig 32591 bp, 22 predicted proteins | sample 5204291 | NCBI WGS metagenome assembly WBZL01 (sample SAMN12344345, study PRJNA552823) | activated sludge metagenome | biome: Activated sludge suspended growth; feature: Nitrification reactor; material: Wastewater; isolation source: activated sludge from nitrification reactor of wastewater...
AGTCCTCGGTCGACAGAGTCGTCAACATCGTCAACTGCGGATCGCTGTTCCCACGCATGCCCACAGTCTTTTCCATCGCGCCGCCGAACGCGAGCACCATCAGCCGATTTTCAGCACCCTGCTAAGGCGCTTCGAGCTGTGAACGCTATGACGCCGGCCATGCCGAACAACTCGAGTGCTGGGCCATTGGCGTACACCGTCAACCCTTCCATCGACAGCAACACCGGTACTGGAAGTGCGTCGAGCACTGCTGCGTGTTGAGACACCGTTTCCATTTCGTTACACCGTCCAACAGGCCTGGCGCTGCGATATCGCACACGCTGACGTCTCCGAGCCCGTGTCGGGCCATCGCTGATAGTTCAGTTCGCGCGCCGAATTGCAGGGAGCTTTCGAAGGCGAGAAATGCGGAGGCAACTGTGTAGGCAGCGACGTGCGGACGACGACCACCGATGCGATCCATTGGCTCTTCCGAGCAACCATGGCTATTCGATTCAACGAAACACACGGCGGAGGAGGAGCGACACGCCCTGGGAGCCTTGCCCACGGCGCTTCGACGTTTGGCGGCGACATCGCTCTGGTTTCCGCTGCGCCCGCCGAACTCAATAACTAGGAATGAGCCCGAGTGCTCTTGCTCGTGCCACGGCTTCGACCTGGCTGTGGACTCCCAAGCGGCGAAACGCGGACTTCAGATACCCACGAACCGTATGTGGGCTAAGGAAGAGGCCCTCGGCGATGAGCGGAATGGTGGATCCTCGGGCAAGCAGCCACAAGACTTCTGCCTCGCGCGGCGCGAGCTGGCTTACGCTCGGGCGTTTGGCAGCGGCTCGGCGGTCGGCTCCTGAACAATGCGCCCGGCGGACGGCGGAGAGCACATCAGCCAATCCGCTGTCTCTCGACACGCACTGGGCGGCGCCAGCAGCGACAGCCATCGTGGCGGAGACGGCGTCTCGGTTCGATGCCAACGTCACGAGGGTGATGGAAGGGTGTGCATTCCGAAGCCGCCGCACCCAATCGAGACCGTTGACGCCACCCACGCCGAACGTCACCAATGCAACGTCGACGGTCGCTTCTCTGAGTCGTTGTGTCGCGGCCGGGAACGTCAATGCGCAACCAGCGGATCTGAACCCTGCCTGGAACTCGATCGCAAGGGCCAACGATTCGGCGAACGCCCGCTCTTCATCTACGACGAGGACGCTGATGTCTCGGATCGTTGCCGATCGTTCCACGGCGCATCTCCTTTGCTCGGTGCCGAACCCGATCGTCCGGTTTCCGCCTCCTGCGCACGCATCGAGGAAACCACGTCAGTCGGAGGCGCTCCTGCTATCCGAGCACGAAGCGTCAGTGCCTCTCAGCGTCAGAACACTTCGCGCGGCTGCGATCGCTTGCAAACGACTTCGTGCCTGCAACTTCTGCATGATTGCCTTGACGTGTACGCGGGCGGTGTTCGGCGAGATTCCCAGCGTCGCAGCGATGGAAGCAGTCGAGCACCCTCCCTCGAGAAGTTCGAACACTTCGAGCTCTCGGGTGGTCAGGCGGACCGACGAGGGGCGCTCAAGCCGCGTGGCATCCACGAGCAGAACATCCGAAGGTTCGTTGCACCGCCGCATCATGGCGATGATCGTCGGGACCGACCGATCGCTTGAGACGATCGCCCGAACACCGGCACGCCTCGCGTCGTTCTCCACATCATGCGAAAGTCGATCGACGACCATGAGCATCGACGTAGCTGGCTTCACCTTCTCGGCGACGACGATTGTTGACCGGGCGTCTGCCGAGGCGACGACCACGCGGGGTTGCATCCCCTCAACGAGTCGCAGGCAATCTCCCGTCGTGCGGACCAGGCCACACACTTCCACGCCCGGCGTCCGCCTGAGCACCTCCTCGAACGCCTCGGCGAAGAGTCGCTGCTTGCAGAACAGGGCCACGCTCAGCGTTTCGTTCGCAGCATCCGCAGTCCCACCTTCACATTGCCGGAGCATTCCGCCGTCCCCGCCCTACCCACTTTGGGGTCATCGTTTCAGAGTCGCCCCGACAGGCTGATCGGTTCGGGCCAATGTCGGTCCCTCGCCTCAAGCAAGCTGCTGCTCTCGACGATGGGTCGGCATGTTTCCGCAGCTGTCCACCCAATCGTCTGTTCCTGACCATGACGGAGATGTCGACCCGCATCATTCGACAACGGTTACGAGCGATCGGAATTCGTCAAGCAACGACGCGCGCTCGGGAAGCCGACTCCCCACGGTGTCGCTCGTGATTCCGACGTTGAACGAGGCGCTCAACCTTCCGTTGGTGCTCGCCGCAGTACCTGAATGCGTGACGGAGATCATCGTCGTCGACGGGCGTTCAACTGACGCCACCATCGCCGTTGCGCTCTCATGGCCACGAGTGCGCGTTGAGCGAGAGCCACGTGCCGGAAAGGGCTTCGCGCTGAGCGCCGGATTCGCCGCGGCCTCGTGCGACATCGTGGTGATGATGGATGCGGACGGTTCGATGGACCCTGCGGAGATCCCGTCCTTCGTGCGGGCGCTCGTCGCGGGCGCGGATGTGGCGAAGGGATCTCGCAGGATGCACGGGGGCGACAGCTCGGATCTGACTCCCTTGCGGTCGTTCGGCAACGCGGCGTTGACGACGACGGTGAACCTCTTGTTCGGGAGCCGTTACACCGACCTCTGCTACGGATACATGGCTTTCTGGCGGGATGTCGTCCCGATGATCGATCCGGGGTGCCCGGGCTTCGAGGTGGAAACGCTGATCAACATCCGAGCGCAACAGGCACAGCTCGAGGTTGCCGAGGTTCCTAGCCAAGAGTCGAATCGGCTGAACGGTACGTCGAACCTTTCGGTCTGGCGGGACGGTTGCCGGATCGGCCGAGCAATCCTCAAGGGGCGCACCACTCGTGCACACCGACCAGCCACGAATAGTTCCGCCAGCATGGCGGTATGACATCGGTCCCGCCAGGAGCGACCGGTGAGGGTCACCCTCGTCTCGAATCGGTTCGCGCCTTCGGTGGGCGGCGTTCAATCGCTCGTCATGCGGCTCGGAGTCGCGCTTCAGGGCACAGGACATCAAGTATCCGTTCTGACACATCAGCTCGCCGACGATCCGGAGGAAGAAGTTCTCAGTGGTGTACTCGTGCGGCGATTTCGACCGACGGTCCGACTCGAACACTTAACCGTCTCGATAGGGCTGCTCAGGGCGGTGCGTTCCACTGCAGATGACATCGTTCATCTCTTCTCGTATCACGATGTCGTCACGCAGGCAGCCGCGGTAGCGCGTCGCGGGCCACTGGTGGTGACGACGGCATATCACGGGTCGAGCGAAGGTCGACTCAGGTCACGGGCTCATGTGGCATACCGACGTACTGGAGATCGTGTCCTCGAGCGGGCGGACCAAATTGTCTGCCTCTCGGAGGCCGAGCGAACACTCGTCCACGAGCACTTCCCGTCGTCTCGAGATCGGACCAGAGTCATCCCGTGCGGCATCGATGTCGATGCCATTCTGGCCGCCGCAACGAGCGACCGTGCCGACGGTCGTGGATCCATCGTCGTCATCGGTCGGCTTGACCGCTACAAGCGGGTGGATCGCGTCGTTCGTGCAATGTCACATCTGTGCCACGAGTTTCGCCTCGACATCTTCGGTGCTGGAGAGGCGCGAGCGGAGCTCGAGGTCCTTGTCGGGCATCTCGGCCTTGCGGGGACGGTCGAGTTCCGCGGCCGGGTCAGCGATGCAGCTCTTCGCTCGGCACTTCGTTCGGCGTCGGTCGTCTGCTCGGCATCTGCGCTCGAGTCCCAAGGCATCGTCCCGCTCGAGGCAATCGTGGCAGGGGCGGGAGTCGCGCTGTCGGACATTCCGGCGCATCGTGAGACGGCCTACCGATTTCCGGAGCGTTGCGTCCTCTTCTCCGAATCGGCTCAGGCGCTCGAGCTCGCCGAAGCGATCAGGTCTGCAGCCGGCAAGCGAGGGGCCTCCCTGCCCGGCAGTGGGCCCGAGTCCTGGGACGACGTCGCAGCGGAGATGGAAGCGCTCTACCAGCACGTGTGCCGGCCGTCAACGTCGAAGGTCTCGGTGCATCGATGACAGCGCATCGCCTGACCTCACGTCTTGGTCCGCCCGACGAGCCGGTTCACAGGCGGGGACGAGTCCTTCGTGAAAGTCATTGCCGGAACACCGTGGTGCTGGCGGCGACAACCTTGTCCAACGCCGCACTCGGATACGGATTCTGGGTGGTCGTCACTGCGACTGCGCCTGCCGCGCAGGTCGGCGAGACGACGACGGTCGTGTCACTGATGGCGGCTGCTGCCCTTGTGGCCGACGGCGGGGCGTCGACGACCGCGGTCCAGTACATGGCGACTGCGACGCGCCAGGGTGAACGGGCCCGATTTCAACGACACCTCTGCTCGATCGTGGCAGCGGCGGCGGTGTTGACGTCGGGAGGTGGGCTCACCATCATCGGTTGGATGGCTGGTTGGCGGGCCGATCTGCGAACGATCGTGTTTGCAGCCGTGGTGACTGCCGCGGTCACGGCACTTGCGCTCGGACGACTGGCCGATTCCATGGCGACAGCGGACCGCAACGGTGGCCTGGTTCTCCGGCGGAACCTGTGGTTCGCAACCGTGAAGCTGATACTCGTCGGCACCCTACTGATTCACGAGAACGTCATGGCGGTGATCGTCGGATCTTGGGCGTTCGCGTCGGTGTCGACGACGACGGTCTTCCTTTCGCGGCAGTTGGGTGGCAAGCGAACGATCGAAGGTGCGTCGTCGGAAGTAGCCGATTCATTGCCAGTTTCGGTGCTGGTTCGCCGTACGCACCATCGGCGAGCATCGCGGGGACAGCCGGGCTCACCGGGCCACTCGGCGGTGCGCCCGACCCAACTTCGCAAGCGGAAGTCCTCGAACTCGCAATCCGCGCGTGTCACGAGCCTTCCAACCCTTCGTGCGTCGCTGGTGCACCACTTGGGCAACATCGCGGGCGAACTTCCGATGTACTTGCTGCCAGTCGTCGTCCAGCAACGCTCGGGTGCGACGGAGGCTGGCGCGTACTTCATCACTTCGATGGTTGCGGTGTCGTTCTTCACGGTCTCATCGTCGCTTTCCACGAGCTTGTTCGCTGAGCTCAGTCACGACCCCGGTCGACAATCGGAACTCATCCGCCGGTCCACTCGGGTCTTGGCCCCGACGCTCACGATGGTGATCGTTGCGGTGGCCGTCATTGGCGACAACGTGCTCGAGTTCTTCGGTACAGCGATCACGGACGATGCGCCGCTCCTTCTACTGATTCTGGCGTTCTCAGCGATTCCAGACGCTGTGACGAACCTTGCGGTGGCACGATGGAGGGCCATGGGCGACGGATCGAGGAGCGCCATTCTGAGTGTTTTCATGGGTGGCGGCGCAGTGGTGCTGGCGTGGTACCTAGTGCCAGCGCTCGGCATCCTTGGCGCAGGCTGCGCCTGGCTGGCAGCTCAACTCGGCGGCGCGGTGGCCGTCGCAGTCGTCCAACTTCGGGATCGTTCCGCTGATCGTGACCGGCACAGCAGGTGCTCCGAATGAAGGTTCTTCTGGTCAGCGATTTCTATCCGCCGGCCATCGGAGGTCTGGAGCGGCACGTCGCTCGACTGGCGCGAGCCCTCTCGGCGCGCGGCCACGATGTCGCAGTGGCAACGGTGGGCACCCGGTCGAATCACATGACCTCGACCGAGGACGGGATCGTCGTTCATCGGCTCCAGCAGTGGGCGGCCGTCTTGCCAGGCGTTCACGTCGACCCCGAGCGTCCGTTTCCTGCGCCGATTCCGGACCCCGGGCTCGTTAGAGGACTGCGCGATGTGATGGATCGCTTCGAGCCCGATGTGGTGCACGCTCATGGTTGGATCCTGTCGTCCGTCGCTGCGAGCTGCATCGGCCGAAGTTGCGCACTGGTGGCCACCTTGCACGATGCTGGGACTACCTGCGCGAAGCGAACGAGCTTCTATCTCGAACAGACGCCTTGCTCTGATTCTTCCCTCAGACGATGTCTCGGCTGTTCGGCGGATCACTACGGCGTGCTCAAAGGCGTGGGACTGGCGTCGTTGCTTCGAGGAGCCCGCCCGCTGCTCCGGCGAGTCGATGCGTTCGTCGCGGTCGCAGAGCCGATCGCCGAAGCCGTCGAGCGCCTCCGTGTCGCCCGATCCGTGCCGATGTTCGTCACGCCCAACTTCGTGGACGGTGCCGTGCCGCCGGACGGGCCTCGGCCGAGTTGCGTGCCTGCACGCGGTCCCTACGTGCTCTTCGTCGGCACGCTGAGCAGATTCAAGGGAGTGGACGTGCTCCTTGAGGTGTGGCGCCGACACCGGCTCGACGCGGAGCTCGTGCTCCTGGGAGCCCGAGCCGTCGACACGCCGAGTTCTCTCCCGTCAGGTGTGTCGATGCACGTCGATGTCGAGCACGCCTCGGTGATGCATGCCCACGCGCACTCCGAGTTGTTCGTGCTTCCATCGCAGTTTCCGGAGCCAAGCCCGACGGTCCTTCTCGAGGCCATGACGTGCGGCAAGGCCGTCGTAGCGAGCAGGATCGGCGGGATCCCGGACATCGTGGTCGACGGGGTGACCGGGCGACTCGTCGAGTATGACGACCTGAACGGATTCGCGCGGTCGATCCAGCAGCTCCTCGCCGATCCGGACCTTCGTCGAGGGCTCGGTGCTGCGGGGCGACAGCGGGCATCGTGCTTCGAGACAGGCCCTGTCGTCTCGAGGATCGAGTCCGTGTATGCCGACAGCGTCGTCCGACGAGCGAACGCCAGGAAGTGACCTGACAAAAGCCTCCGCGACCGTACCGTCGTCGAGGTGATTTCACGTGTTCCCGGACTCCGTCGACAAGCGATGTCTGGCGTCGTCAGCGCCTTGGGCGGGAAGGGACCGCGTCGGCGGAAACGCGGCGTCTGGGTGATCGCGAGCCTGACCGTCTGGTCCGTCATCGGCGGGCAAGCGGTTGCGGCCGAACCTGAACCCTCGACGTCTTCGGCGACATATTCGGGGATGCCAACTCCCGCCGATCGACTGGTGCATCGTCGTGAGGATGGTCTGTGGTCGATTCCGCTGTCGATGACGAGTGTCGGCGACGAGCGGCTCCGCATGGCAGGAGAGGTCGGCCAAACTCGCATCGTGCTCCCCGTGCCGCCCGGCCTTGAGCCGTTCGTCCTGCGCGGCCAGCTGCACCGATCCGCGGATGTCGAAACAGGATTTCTGGAATACAGCGCGGAAGGCACGGGGACCCGCTCCCTGACGCTCGACGAGTCGGCCGGCGGCGAAGCTCCACAGCCGGTGGAACTCGACCTCGACGGCGCCATCGTTCGCGACTCGAGCGTCAGCCTCGAGCTCGACCACCGGCTGCGCGCCGTGAATTCGTCCTGCGACGTGACGCTGGTGGGTTCGTGGGCGGAGTTGGAGGGGGAATTGCTGCTTCAGGGCGAGCCTGCGGCGCCGGCCACGGTGGCTCAGTTCCCCACAGCGCTCCTGTCGAGATTGGTCATCCAGGTTCCACCAGCTGTCTCGTACGAGGAGGCGCACGCCGCTGCGAAGATCGCGCTGGCCCTGGCCCGTTCGTCGCTCAGCGGGGTTGTCGATGTCGTGGTCGTCGACGAGGACGACGATCGCGTCGATGCGCAGCGGGATCCACTGACGACACGCGTGGTCGTGGTCGACACCGACCGCCTGGCGGGCGCTCGGCTGGGCGATTCCGACAGCGTCCCGACGCTGTACGTCGGAGGCAGCGGCTCGTCGTCCGTTCTCTCGGAGACGTCCACGCTCTTGGACGGCGACCTTGCTCCGCTCGCCACGAGCTCTACCGCTGTGCCGGGCGTTTCCGGTGCTCGGAGCGAGGTCGACCAGCCGGTCCCAGGCTCGACGAGAACCTTCGCATCCTTGGGACTTGCCCGGGCGATTCGATCGGGTCTCGGGCGCATGGAACTCGGACTCAACGTTGGGCAGACCGACTTCGGGGGGCCCGTGAAACGATTGTCCGTCCATCTGGAGGTCACCCACACTGCGGTGCCCGAGGGGGCGCGAGGTTCGTTGTCCGTGGCGGTGAATGGATTGTTCGTCGACTCCGCTCCGCTCTCGGGGGAGGCGCGGACCGTCCTGGACTTCGACATGGATCGTGCGGACGTCGGCCGAGACACCACGATCCAGATCACGGTGGACTACACCCCTGCACACGGAGAATGCCAGCCGGAGCAGGTGCCTTTCAGCTGGCAAGTGGATTACATCAGATCGACGATCACTACTCGTGGTGGCCAAGGACTCGCGCCTGGCTTCGCGCGATTTCCACAGGTACTCGTCCCCGGATTCAGTGTCGGACTGGATCGCCTCGACTCCCACCGGTTGCAGCTGGCGATCGGTCTCCTGGCGACGCTCCAACGAACCGCAGGCCGGCGGCTGGTCCCCGACTCCTTCGCTTCCGTCGATCAAGTCCTCGAACGACGGGTTCCGGGCGTCCTGGTGACGGCGACGACCGAAAGCTTTCTCGAGTCCCGCCCACTCGTCGCCACCAACCCGCTCCGAGTTGCGGACCCCTCGGTCCGTCAGGAGAGACTCAGCCTCGACCAGGTCGGCCCATCAGCATATCTGCAGGCGTACCAAGGACTCGACGGTGTCGACTACCTCGCACTGACGTGGCAAGACAGCGCTCAGGAGTCCGGCACGAACCTGGCCGCTGAACTCGTGTCATCACTCACGCTCGTCGATTTCGGTTTCCGCCAACTCTTCGGCGATGTGTACATCGTGTCAGCGGAGGCACCTGCGACCAGCATTTCGCTCACCGGAGCGAGCGCACAAGAAACGCCCGTTCGAGCTGCACCGAACTACTCGACTCGTTCCGTTGCCATCCTCGTAATGGCCGGAGCAGTAGGCGTTCTGCTCGTCTTTGGCGGTTGGCGGCTACGACGAAAGGGCAGCCCGACCAAAAATGGGTGAACGCTGCCACCAGCGGCCGAGGTATGAGGCGACACGCTCCCTCGCACGCAGTCGATCAATCTGCGACCGCCCGCCTCGAAGTCTTCGAAGAGCTCGAGCGTCGCTTGCGTCCCGGGCTGTGGTGTAGGACGTCGTGCGTTCCTCGAAGGCTGTGGGTCAGGTTAGGGGTGCTGCGGGCAAGGCTAGTTCGGCGGGTTGGTCGGTGAGGTCGGCGACGCTGGCGGCGGCGATGTAGCGGCGTGCGGCGGCGATCATTTAGTCGTTGGTCTCGACGAGCAGGGCGCCGAAAGATGGATGCCGGAGGCTTTGAAGGGGAAGATCCCGACGACGTCGGTGCGCCGCTTGAGCTCGCGGTTCAATCGTTCGAGCGGGTTGTTCGACCAGATCTTGGACCACTGAGCGGTCGGGAAGCCGGTGTGGGCGAGCAGATCGGTCTCCATCTTCTCGAGCCGGTCTGCGACGCCGGGTGCGTAGGGGAGGAGCTGGTCGACGACGGCCCGCAACTGGGCGGTGGCGGTGTTGGTGTCGGGTTGGACGAAGATCGTTCGGATCAGCGCGGCGATGACTTGGCAGTGTCGGTGGTTCGGGGCGGCGAGCAGGTTCCGCCTGGCGTGCACGCGGCAGCGTTGCCAGCTGGCGCCTTGGAAGCAGGGTCGGATCGCTTTGATGAGGCTGGCGTGCGCGTCGGAGATGACGAGGCGGACACCTGCGAGCCCGCGGTCGACCAGGCCGCCGAACTCTTTCCAGAATGGTTCGTTCTCACTGTCGCCGATGTCGAGACCGAGGACTTGAACCGCCCTGGGTCTGATGGAGGCTCGGGCTATTGGTTTCCAACCCCGGCTGGCGTGCCGGTCGGGGAGGGCTGTTGTGCAGCGTAGAACGCTGCTTCGAATTCTGCTGGCGGGATGTCGCCGCAGTGGCTGTGGAGGCGGTGCTCGTTGAACCGGTGCACCCAGGTGAGCGTGGCCAACTCGACCTCGCCGACGTCGGCCCACCTTCTCGGGGCGTCGGGCCCGTAGATGCATTCGGTCTTGTAGAGCCCGTTGGTGGTCTCGGCGAGCGCGTTGACGCCCCTATAGGTCAAGAGATTCTTCAGGCGGCTTGTTCGAGCGCTTGTCGTGCTCGGTGGTCGGTCATGACGCGTTGGTAGATCTCGCGTGCGAGGTAGCGCTTGACGCAGCGGATGATCTCTCGTTTGGGCATGCCTTCGGCGGTGCGTCGGGTCACGTAGTCGATGGTCGGCTGGTGGAAACGCATCCGCACGATCGTCGACCGGTAGAGCGCAGCGTTCGCTTGGCGGTGACCGCCGCGGTAGAGACGATGCCGCCCGTTGGTGAGGCCGGACCCGGCAGGAATCGGGCAGGCGCCGCAGAGCTTCGCGAATGCTGCTTCGGAGTGAACTCGTTCGGGATCATCGCCGAAGATGATCAGCATCTCGGCGGCGGTGTCGGGGCCGATCCCGAAGCCGTCGAGCAGTGTCGGGGCGACGGCCTCGGTGAGCTCGCGAAGGATCTTGTCGTGCTCGACGATCTCGTCGTTGAGGAACAGCCAGCGCTTCGCGAGGGCGCGGAGGGTGTGCTTGGCCGATGCGGTGGTGTTGTCGATGGCGCCGGGCCGGAACCCGGCGCACCGATCGATGAGGGCCTTGTCGCCGGCGATCGCGTCGAGTGCTTCACGTAGCTCGGCCGGTGCATTCACGATGATCGTCTTCAGCGTGATCATCGCTGCGGTCCTGGCCTTGACGGCGGTGTCACGGGCGATCCTCACCTGGCGGATCATCTCGGCGTGGCCATCGGCCAGCTTCGGCATCGCCTCGGACACGCCGGCGAGCACGGACCGGGCTGCGGTCTCGGCATCGATCGTGTCGGACTTGCCGTTCGCTCGGCGGCTCCGGCGGTCTTCCCGGTTGACCTCGATGACCCGATGGCCGGCGCGTCGGACGGCGCTCGTGAGGCCGGCGCCGTAACTGCCGGTTCCTTCGATCCCGAACGCTTCGATCGGGCCGAGCCCCTCGGCCCAGCCGATCATCTGGCGGTAGCCGCCTGAGTCGGCCGGGAACGTTCGGTCCTCGAGCCTGACGCCCCATGTGTCGATCGCGACGGCGACGTGGACGTGCTTGTGGGTGTCGACACCGACGATCACCTTTCGGCGCGGCAGGTGCGATGGCATGCTGGTAGTCACGTTGACTCTCCTCCGGGTAGAGCCGATCACCAGCTGGTCGGATGGGGAGGACAGGACTGTGACGGGTCGGTTTCCAGCAGGCCCCTATTCGGTCACTGCCCATCCGGCCAGCAGGCTTTCGGGGGTTGTAGAGCCAGCGGGCCACGATCGACAGATCAACAGCCAGGACACGAACGGTCAGTCGTAACAAGCGTCAGACCGCGACCCGCCAGCAGCCTGCATCATGCTCACAGTCGTAGCTGTCCGCAACGGTGCCGATCGAGGGCTTCGGGCCGATCTCGTCGAGACGTTCGGTGAACCGCACCGACGTGAACTGGGCGGATTCAACTGGTCGTCGCAACACCTCGATGATGGAGGTGTGGGTTGGGGACGAACAAGCAGAAGGCGGTGCGTGCGTATCGGGGGCAGATCCCGTCGCCGGGTCGTCCGACGGTCGCGTGGCGGCGCGACCGTGTCAGGTTCTGGACTGCGATCGCACGGGGCGACAAGACCGAGGACGCAGCGATCGCAGCTGGGGTGTCATCCCCGGTCGCGTTCCGGTGGTTCCGTCACGCTGGTGGCGTGAACCCATGCCTGCCTTCCACCGTGTCGGGCCGCTACTTGTCGTTCGAAGAACGCGAGGAGATCGCCATCCACCACGCCAACGGTCTCGGCGTTCGCGAGATCGCTCGTCGCATCGATCGGGATCCATCGACGGTGTCTCGCGAGCTGCGCCGGAACGCGTCGAGTCGTGTCTATCCGCCGGAGTATCGAGCCTCGGTCGCGCAATGGCATGCGGAGCGCCGCGCCCGACGCCCGAAGACAGCGAAGCTCGTCGCCAACGACGAGCTGCGCACCTACGTGCAGGATCGCCTCTCGGGCGCGGTGCGCACCGACGGCGGACGCGAAGTCGGCCCGGCAGGGACCGACTGGAAGGGCCGGAACAAGCCGCATCGCAAGGACCGGCGCTGGGTCAAGGGCTGGAGCCCAGAGCAGATCTCGCAGCGGTTACGCGTCGACTTCCCCGATGATGAGTCGATGAGGATCAGCCATGAAGCGATCTATCAGGCACTCTTCGTGCAAAGCCGTGGGGCACTCAAGCGTGAGCTCGTCGCCTGCCTGCGCACGGGCCGAGCGTTGCGCGTTCCTCGCAGCCGGACACGCCAGCAGGCGTGGGCGCACGTGACGCCGGAGGTGTTGATCAGCGAACGTCCCGCCGAAGCAGAGGATCGTGCGGTCCCCGGCCACTGGGAAGGTGATCTGGTGATCGGGCTCGAGCGTTCTGCGATCGGCACGATCGTCGAACGCACCACACGGTTCACGATGCTGATCCACCTGCCGCGTGAGGACGGCTACCGGCACAAGCACACCGTGAAGAACGGGCCCGCGCTCGCGGGCTACGGCGCGATCACGATGAAGAACGCGCTCGCGTCGACGATGAGCAGCCTGCCCGAGCAGCTCCGCCGATCGCTGACGTGGGACCGCGGCAAAGAACTCTCCGCGCACGCCACGTTCACCGTCGAGACCGGCATCCCGGTGTTCTTCGCTGACCCCCACAGCCCATGGCAGCGCGGCACGAACGAGAACACCAACGGGCTCCTGCGTCAGTACTTCCCCAAGGGCACCGACCTCGCCCGCTGGCATGCCGACGAGCTCGCTGCCGTCGCCGCAGCACTCAACAGCCGGCCCCGAAAGAGCCTCGGATGGAAGACCCCAGCCGAAGCCCTCGACGAACATCTACGCTCCCTGCAACAAGCCGGTGTTGCGACGATCGATTGAACCTGGTCTGGCTGCCCGCGTCCGCGTGTGTCACGAGCCCGACGAGCCGGCGGTTGCCGCGTGAACGGCGGGCCATCTCGAGCGCGTCGAGGACCATGTCGGTGCGCATGTGCGACGCCGCACGCCAACCAACGATCCGCCGGCTGTAAGCGTCGACGATGAAGCACACGTAGGCCATCCCCGACAACGTCGGGACATAGGTCAGATCGGTGACCCAGAGCGCGTCCGGTCGCTCGGCGGTGACACGGCCATGGACACCTCGACATCACCGGCAGGGGTGGAGATCAGCTTCGGGCGGTGCCCGTTGCGTTGCGTCACACGTTCCGGTGAACGTTGACCGTGCTCGGCGCGGATGGTCGAGGTGAGCTCGGCTTCGATCAGTTCTTGGAGTGCGGCGGTGAGGATGTCGCGAAGCGATGTCGCGCGCGTCGCGTCGGTGCCGAGCAGACGCGCAGCAAGGTCGGATACGGCAAACTCGTTGGCGGCCATCGTGCGGTGTCCTTGGTTGCTTGGTCGCTACCGAGAATCGCACGATGGCCACCACCATCACCCCGGCGATGGCCTCCGACACCTACACCACGTGATGGGACTCACCCCGAGCGTCGCTTTCCGGCGGCATTCGTACTGATGCGAGCCGATGGATCAGAGCGCGTGCCCAGTGCTGAGTCGAACGATCAGCAAGGTTGACTCGCATTATTCTGGCCGACGAAGAACTGAAGCGGGCTCGGCGTCACGTCCGGCAGCGCGCTGTACTCGCTCCCGGATGTGCTCGCCTGTGCGACCAACTCCAGGCCGATGGTGACGTCGTGCGCACACCCTCCCGCGAGCGGTGGCAAAACCACCGCTTCGATGATCCGCGCGCCGGCCCCGACATTGACCTCCGTGTGGTCAGCCAACGGCTGGCGGTCGACCGTGACCACCAGGCGACCGAAGATCTGTGCGTCGGTCATGTTGCCGATTTCGACGTCGACCTTCAATGGACCTGACGTCGGGGTGACGGCGCGGTCAACGAAAGCCCAGGTGCCGCTCAGCTCCATTGTGACAAAAGGTGCGGGATCTGGCGGTGGAATCATCCTGGGGCCGATCGCGACGATCAGCAGCCCGACCGTGACGGGAATCAAGGCGGTCATCGACGGATTCGAACGCCAACTCGGGTGCCGCTCATGCGGGACGTCGGAACCAACTCTGGTGGACTCGCGTCGTCTGGCGAATTCTGTCGCCGCGGCGGTGAGGCCCAACGCCACCACTCCGACGATCACCGTCAATCGACTGAACTTTTCGGTGGCCGCAAAGGCAGCGAGTGCAAGAAGGGGATACACGCCGAGTGATGCAACCGCAGCGAGCGCAGCACGCGACACGACGTTGTAATCGTCCGCCACGCCCATGATGAGCAGCACCAGATGCCCTGGAACGATCAACGCAACCGGGAGCCCCAACCAAGACAGCGGTTGCGGCAGACAGGCGAAGCCGATGAGGGCCATGACAGCGAGCAGGGGAGCGAACGGACCCCTGAAGCTCGGCTCTGCTTTCCGAATCAAGGGATGCGCCGAGCGTCGACTCATGGTCCTGCTCCGTACACGAATCCATCGCGGTTCCGAGCAATTTCGCTGGCTACTCGTACGTCGATTCGGTAAACGTCGATGTTCGTCGAGCTGTAGACGCGGATCGCCCACGGCGCATCGTCGAACTTCGTGACGCTGCCGATTCCCAGGGGCTGGGTTCGAAGCCTGGCAAGTGGCTCGGTCTGATCGACGTAGAACCCGATCAGCGGAAGGTTGTCCGCCTGCCGCCTGTCGATGACGACCCACCGCAGACCTTCGGAGACGGCTTCGCTGAGGAGAGCGGGGTCGATCGGTTGTTCTGCGAGGACGAAGTCCCACAGCCGGTTCGACGACGTGGGCAATGACCATCGCGATCTTGCGATCGATCCGAACCACAGCTGGATCGTTCTGTCGCCGACAACGGACTGATTCTCTCCGTACTGGTCGATGAACCAACGAGCCGCATCCTTCACCTCCTCCGTCGCCGAACGAGTGTCTGAACCGTAGATGTACTGCCCGGGAAAGCGGTACACCTCATTCATTCCGGTCGCAGTGTTGCCGATGAGCACCGCGATGGCTGTGACGGACCACACGGACCGCGCCACCGGCGATCGTCGTCCGGTGCTGTCCCATCGACGGTCGAAGGCAATGGCGATCAGGATGGCGATTCCGAGGCTGGTGAATGACCACGTGCGCCTTGCGATCTCCGCACCGGACTCGGAGAACATCAACGGGAACACAGCGAAGTAGGCCATCGAGAAGATACTCATCGCAGCGATCGTGACGTTGCCGAGGAGACGGCGCCGGAGTGCAACGAGCGCCCATCCGGTCACCACGAGCAGGATCAGCGGCGTGAGGTAACCGAGTGCGAGTTCGTAGTTCGGCAGCGTGCTGCCGGCAAAGAGCTTCCGTGCACCTTCCGATTCGTCGGAACTCGATTGCCTGCCCTGACCTGTGAGCAGTCGCATGAGATCGGTCGCCCCGTTGGACACGTACGGCGACACGTAGCCGCGAGTGTTCCTCGCTTGGGTCGCGAACCAAAATCCCGTCAGCGCAGCGACGAACAGCCACCAGCATGCGATCTGGCGGATGACCCTGCTGTCGACGCGACCGAACCATCTCAGTGCTGCGGCGCCGACCGCAACACAGGTGAGCACGATGAGCGTCATGTAACTGGTGAGGTGATGGGTGACGATGACAACAGAGGCGAGAAGCAACCCGAGCCGGCCCCAGCGTCTCCCGAGCGAGCTCGGTTCGTCGAGGCCTCGCAGGAAGGCGGCCAATGCCCAGACCAGCAGCACCAACGCGAAAGACTCATAGGCGAACTGAGAACTGAAGAACCAGAAGCCGGGGCCGATGGAGTACCAGAGCGCTGCGATGCCGCACGAGCGCTCTGAAGCGCCTGCAGATCGAGCGATCTCGGCGACGCCGAGGAGCGCAGCCGCATGAAGCACTGCGATGACGACGGCAGCGATCGTCGTCGTGGAGAGTCCGGTGAAATGGTGAATCGCTGCGGCCATCGAGTGAAGCCCGGGATAGTCGCTGATCACCGTGATCTGGCTGTTCTTGACGAACAGCAAGCCATCCTCGATCAGACGCTCGGTCTGTGTCCAATGCCCGACTTCGTCGAAGTACGCGAGTGCGCCGCGATAGCTCAGGTACTTCGGAATCGTCGAGTAGAGACCCAAGGCGGCGATCAGCAGAAGACGCTCCGTAGATGTGATCACATCCGATGTCAGGCGGATCGCCGCCGGCAGGACGAAGGCCACAACACCAATCCAATACAGGGCAAAGTGGCGTCGCCCGCCGGACACCTCGCGCTCAGCCACGACATAGCTGACGACCAGCAGCGCGCACCCGATTGCGAATCCCCACCACGGAATCGCTCGCCGCACCCGCGCGACGAGTGGCAGCGCTGGACTCGATGGCCATCCGCGCTCGACGTGCTCGGATGCGTCAGCACGCGCTTCCGCACGCGGTCGGCCGTCGAGACGAGTCACTGCATCCGGCAACAGTCACCTCGCGGTGAGCTCGGCAGTCTGTCGATTCTGCAACGTCAGGTGGCGGCGCCCAGCCTTCGTCCAGCGCAAGACGCTTCCGATGGCGAAGCCGCTTCCCGTGACCAGGACGCCCCCGATGACCGCCAGGCCTCGGAGGCCATCAGACCATCGTCCCCTGCACGTTCCGATCGCTGCAGAGGCGATCGCGGCCGGAACGGTCCGCAACAGGTACTCCCGCTCGCTCGCCAACCCGTCGTTCGCACCGAGAGCTGACGTGAGCCTCCCTTTCGAGACGCCTTCGGAAAAGCACCGCTTCACGAAGTACCTGAACGTGCTTCGAGCCGGAGTGACACGATGGTCCACAACGAGGACATCCGGGTCGTGCAGGAAGTGGCGCCCGGGATGGAGACGTCGAGCCCGGATGCAGAGTTCCGTTTCGTCGTTTTCGTATCCGATGGAGAGCGAGCCGACTCTCCCGATGCGAAAGCCGTCGACTCGTTCAAGAACGGTGCGTCGAATCGACATGTTGCAGCCGATGAGGTTTCGAACGTAGGCCGGTTCGGTGGGTGTGCCGGTGTACGTGCAGCCGACCACCCAGAGAAACTCGCCGGGAAACCAGACCGGCCTCCCGGACATCCACCTCGGAATGATCGAGCCGCCGACTCCGAGAAGTTCTGGGTCGGTCGTGAGGCGAGCGTCGATGCGAGCGAGCCACTCCGGTGTCGCACGGGCATCCTCGTCAATGAACGCGACGATCTCGCTCGACGTTGCCCGGACACCGGAGTTCCGAGCGCCGGACAGTCCCTTCGTGGCACTGTTCGGGATGACGCGAACGTGGGGGAACCGGTCCACGGCGCGAGCGAGCAGGTCGTCGTGGTGATCGATGACCAACACGATCTCGTCAGCCGGTCGCATTTGAGTATCCAGCGACGAAATCGCCTCGACGAGTTCGTCCCATCTGGCCTCCGTGTACGCGCACACCACCACAGCGATCGTCGCCGTCGACGAAGCACCGCGCATCGAAGCACGATCTGCTTCGCGCGGGGCGGAGGAGGGCGAGGACACGAGCGTCATGATGCAGACCGTACGGCGGCGGCTCTGCGAAGCACGGCACCCGATCCAGGTGGAAGCCGCCGCCCCGTCCGTTGGCTTCGGTGATCGGCTAAAAAGGGGCCATGGGAGGCGTGTTCGGGCTCGAAGGTGTGGATGCGCCGGCGACGTTGTCGGCGTGTCCGTTCGGTGTGGCGGTACTCGATGCCGAGTTGCGGTTCCTGTTCGTGAACGAGACACTCGCGCGGATCAACACGGTGAAGGCAGAGGCGCACCTGGGGATGCATCCGACAGAGCTGTTTCCGAGCGCAGCGACACGGCGTTGGGTGTCGCTGGCGGAGTCGGTTCTCTCATCGGGTGTCGCAATCGGCCCGGTCCGGTTGGCCTTCAGTGAATTCTCAAGCGCGTACGACGCGACCTATTCGCCATTGGTGGCCGGCTCGGCAGTGCGAGGCGTCGTCGTGACACTCTTCGACGTCACCGAGATCGCAGCAGTCGAGCGACGTCAGACACGGCTGACGGAAGCAATGTCGACGCTCGCTCGTGCGAGGACGCGAGATGAAGTGGCAACGGGCGTGTTGGGCAGCATCGGCGGTGCGTTCGCCGATCGAGTGGCGTTCGGTTTCGTCGACGCCGACGCAGTGACGATCGCTGCGATGTCCGGGTTTCCGAGTGAGGTGGTCGAACGTTTTGCCGATCAGCCGATCCCGATCGACGCGCCGCACGCGGCGTGTGACGCCGTGCGCGAGCGTGCCAGCGTCGTGCTCGACGGCGATGCGTTCGACACCCGGTATCCGCAACATGCATGGTTGCGGCGGTCGACCGGGGACACGGCGATCGCTGCGGTCCCGGTGATGTCGAGCGAGGTGGTACTCGGTGTGCTGCTGTGTGGCTGGTCGGAACCGGTTCGAGGTGCTGCGGTCGACGTCGACCTCGTGGTGTCGATCGCCGCTGTCGCTGGTGGGGCGATCCGTCGGGTCGATCTCGCGGCAGAGGTCGCGGACGATCGGTTCCGTCGGGCGCTGAACGCGTCGGTCGACAGCGTTGCGATCACACGGGCCGTGCGCAACTCGTCAGGCGAGATCGTCGACTTCGTCATCGAGCACGCAAATGAGCAGGGTGTGGATTCATACTCTCGGCCCGTCGTCGACCTCGTCGGGCGATCGGTGTTGGAGTCCTACCCCGGCCTGATCGAGTCAGGGCTCTTCGCACGCTTTCGAGACGTGGTCGAGTCCGGCACGGCATTGATCGCCTCTGAGGAGCGATACGTCGACGCGTTCGCCGACCCGCCGGTGGAGACGTGGCACCAGATGCACGTGGTTCGATTCGACGACGGTTACCTGGCCTCCACGCGGGACGTGACAGCGGAGGTCCACACACGTCGGCAACTCGAATCGGCACGGGTCGTCGCCGAGTCCGAAGCCAGAGCGATCGAGCTGCTCGGCGAGATCGGCGCGCCGACCGCGTTGCCGGTCAGCGACCGGTACACGGTCGCAGCGTCCTATGTGCCAGCGGACGCGGCCACCCCGATCGGCGGCGATTGGTACGACGTGTTCGAATTCGACGACGGCCGCCTCGGGGTAACCGTTGGCGACGTCGCCGGACACGGCCGCGCCGCGGCGGTTGCGATGGTCGAGTTGCGCGCTCTCCTCAAAGCGCACGTGCGTTCCGCAAGACGCCCCCGAAACGTGCTCGCCGGCGTGCGTCGCCACGCACGGTCCCTGCCCGACATGGCCACCTGCCTGTACGCATTGATCGATCCCGTCGCACAGACAGCGAACATCGCGTCGGCCGGTCATCCGCCGCCGGTGGTCGCGAGCGGCGACGGCGTGACCGTCGTGCAACTCGACCCCGGACCGCCAATCGGGATCGGTCTGGACGGACGAGACCGTGAAACCACCGTAGAGCTGCGTCATGGCGCGTCGCTCATCATGTACACCGATGGGCTGATCGAGCGGCGACGAGAGTCCCTCGAGGTGGGGCTGTGGCGGTTGCGCGACACCATCGATCCCTACCTCACAGCCCCAGCACAATGCGATCACCTGATACGCGGCCTTCGCCCGGACGTTCTCGAAGATGATCTGTGCACCGTAGTGGTACGCATCGAGTCCGTGGCCTCGTCGCTCGGACGCTAGGTGAACCATGGTCGAGCGCCCGACGCGTGGACCGGGCAGTCAGCAGTGCCGAACCTCTGCGAGCAACCAGCTGTTCGCAAAAACGCTGAGTGTCGACGATGAGACGCGTGCGTTGGGATCGTCCCGTTGGAGGCCGACGTAGTGAGTTGTGCCAGCGCGTCTTCCGAGCATGTGAGCGCGCGTCGCTCGGCCGCAGCCAGGGCAAGGACGCGCCGCCACCGCGCCGAACTCATGCGCCGCTGCGAAGGAGCCGCCGCGCGAACTCAGTGCGGCGACGGAGGATGGAGCGGATGTGTTGCTCACGAGTCATCCCGAGGCGGCTCGGCTTGCTGGTCGCGTGCTGAGAACACGAGCACCGTGGATTGCTGCCCGTTGGTGGAGCACTGCCAGGTCGCGTTGTTGACTTGCCTGCATGACCACTTCCCGGTGTCCTCGAGCCGCCAACTGCTGACGGCGTCGATTCGTACCAGGACCGTTGCGGCTTCGAGCAGTACTTCCTCGATGATGCGTTCCCCGGCTCGCGCAGAGCGAGGTCGGATTGTGATCTGGGTGATCTCGTCAGAAAGGACAGTCGAGGAGGGATCGGTTGACGCCGGATCGGTTGACGATGGATCGCGCGTCGTCGACGACGCAGTTGAGGATGTGGTCGTCGCAGATGGGGTCGGAGACGGTTCGTTGGTCATCGGTCCGATCGATGGAGTTGTCGCCGATGTTCCCGAACCCAATGGATGGGTCGAAGGCGGTGCGGCCGAGGGAGGTTCGCTCGATGCGGTGGAGGATGTCGTTGGTTCGAGCGGAGCCGGTCCCGGTTGCGTGGTCTTGGGGGGTGCTGCGGGAAGTGGCGGTTTGGTCGTTGGCTGGGCGATTCCCGGGCCACGAGGGGTGACCTCGCTCGAGAGATTCCGATCCGTCCCGGACGATCCAGTCGTTGTCGGCTGGACGCTGGACTGGTCGCCTCGTTGTTCACTCGACATGACCGAAGGCGCGGTGGGGTCGGCGAGAGGGCTGGTACTCGTTGCACGCGAGGATCTGTCATTGCCACGACTCGTGGGTGCCTCGCGGTTGGTCGTCACGGCGGGTGGGTCTTGCGGAGTTGGAGCCGTGAGGGTGGCATCGGGTGTTGTACTCATGACTGCTGCCGCGATGGCTGCGATGACCAGGACGCTTGCTGCTGCGGACGAAGCAAGGGTCGTACGGCGCGACTTGCTGCCGTCCGACCATGGCCACCGCAGAGGTGCGCTGAGGAACGCTCGTGGCGTGATCCCGACGAGCGCTGGTACCAACAGGTTGCGAAGCAGTTGGTTGACTTCGATGATTTCGGGCAACAGGGCGCTGCAGCGTGCGCAGCGTTGGAGGTGACGCTCGACGCGATTCTGTTCTCGATTCGAGAGGCGTGACCTGACGTAGCCGCCGAGTGATTGGCGACATTCGAAGCAGGCTTCGGCGGTGGTTGCCGCGACGTGCGTGTTGATGAACTCCTGGCGAAGCCCTTCCCGAGCCCGATAGGCGAGGGCGGACAACGCGTTGGGAGCGAGCTTCATCCGAACGGCGAGGTCGGGGACGGATTCACCTTCGACGTCGAGATGCCACAAGACGGTCTGCCATCGTTCGGGGAGTCGGCCGAACGCTCGGAGTGCCATGGCTCGATCGGATTGATCGTCGTTGGCAGCTGTCGGACGGGATGACAAGTGGAACTCGATCGTCTCGGCGATCGTGCCTGTGAGCGTCTCGTTGGTGTGGCGGTCCGCTCGATCGATACATGCGTGCCGAACGGTGGTGAGCAGATACGGGCGAAAGGCGACGTCGGGGCCGCGTCCAGCGAGCAGCGCTCGAAGCACGCGAGCGAATGCTTCGGCCACGATGTCCTCTGCATCGGAACGCGATCGGGTCATGGCGCGAGCCGCTCGTGCGGCTGCGTCGTGGTGTCGGCGGTACAGCTCGCCGTAGGCGCCTTGATCGCCGTCCCGTGTGTCGACGATGAGCTCGATGTCTGAGCGGCTGTCGACGACGGAGTTCGATGTCGAACCCGACGTCATTCGACGCCCGTGCTTTCTGCGATCCCGCTTCGGCAGGTCAGAGCGTTTCCGGGGCGACGGGTCATCGACTCACCGTACCGACGCGGATGATCGAATTCGATCGACTCGTGCCCCGCCGCCGACGACGAGATTTGTGGGAGTACATCGACGTGTCCGCTCGAGCGATCACGGTGGTTGCGGACTCCCCGGGTGCAGCGATGGCGGCGCCGATGGACGCCAGCATGGGGGTGCTCCACATCTGGGAGAAGAGTTGTCCGTCGAACTGGTGACGCAGGCGGTCCACGATGACTTCGAGTGACCGTTCGTCCTGACCGGTGGCGGCGATCGCGAATTCATCGCCACCGATGCGTGCGACGACGTCATCGGAGCGGAGGGTGTGACGGACGAGGTTTGCTGCACTGACGATCAAATCGTCACCGGCGCTGTGCCCGAACTGATCGTTGACAAGCTTCACTCCATCGAGATCGAGGTAGATGATCGCGAGTCCGACATCGACGCGTTGGACTGCTGGTGAGGCGAACAGACCTCGACGGTTGTAGAGGTTGGTCAGCGGGTCGCGGGTCGATTCGTGGACGAGCTGGTTGATTCGGGCCCGTAGCGCCGCGCAGCTGCGGCAGTCAGAGCACCCTGTGGCTCCGACGCCGGTTTCAGGTTTCGCCGGTCCGGTGCGGTCGGTCGTATCCGACAACGCCGGTGTCGAGGCGCGGCGTTCCCAGGCTTGCGGACGGTTCGGCGGTGCGAGCGTTTCCATGATGGTGGGCGACGTGGGTTGCATGGTGGGTGAAGACATCGCAGCGATGCATCTATGACGTGGAAGCCGCCGAATTCCTCCCGCAATCTCTCGGACCGACTCATTCGAGGGGATGTCGAGCAGATTCTTGATTTTCGCGATCAAGTGCGCACGTTCAGCGTCGATAATTTCACGGACTGCGCGAACGCCGGTCCTAGATCGTGCGAGGATGATATGAGTGCAGTAGTGAACAGCCGAGCGATGGTTCGATCGGGTGGACGAACTGAGAAGCACGGCGGTGGTGTTCGCGATGGTCTGTCGTCCGGGCGGCGTTCGCGTCCTCGCCGTACGTCGTGGGTTGTCCTGCTCGGCGCCGTCGCGGTGTTCGCTTCCACGCTCATCGTCGGCTCGTCGGCCTCTGACGTGGTCCACGCCGCAGGCACACCGGACATCACCCTCACCAAGACGGCCGACGCACGCACGTTGATCGGGTCGAACACGGCCGTTTCGTTGCGTGCCTGCAACCCGAGCGGTCCCGGGAACGGTTTCAATCTCTCCTTTCGTGATGTCGTGCCGGCCGGGTTTGCAGTCGCTGCAGCATCGCCGGCGCCGAGTCGGGTGGTCGTTGATCAGCCGGCGGTCGGTGAGACCACGTTGATCTGGGAGAACGTGTCGGATCTGTTGCTTGGTGCCTGTTCGCAGGTGACGTATCAGCTGGACACGAATGCCGACGGCAACTTGGCGACGAACCCGGTGGGAAGCACGTTCGGCACGACTGCGGGCGCGTATGTGAGTTCGGATGCGTTCACGATCCCGGATTTCGATGCGGCTGGTCAGCCGTCTGGTGACTTCACAGGCTTCGACACGGATGGACCGACGACAACGACCATTGCGGCGTTCATCGTCGAAAAGAGCGCACCAGGTGCCGGCGAGGCCGAGTTGTTGCGAGGCGTCCATGGCGCTGAACCGACGGTGTACACGCTGCGCGTGCGGAACAACCCGGAGTCGGCGACGAACTCGTTCACCGTGGTGGATGTGCTGCCTGCGAACCTGGAGTTCCTTGGTTGCGAGTCGTACACGGCGGCTGGCTACGACGCCGGTGCCGACAACACGGTCGATGCGGTGACGAACGAGTTGGCGGGCAACCAGGTGGACGAGTACCCCGGCTCCGGGCGGCTTGCCATCGGTCCGGCTTTGGCCGGATGTTTCGAGCCGAGCAGTGTGGAGACATTGTCGACCGGTGAGACGCGGGTGACGTGGTCGTCGGCTGCGCTGGGTGTGGCGGCGAACCTTGCTGCGGCCGGTGTGCTCGAGGTCAGGTATCTCGCCGGCATTCCGCTGCGATCCAACACCGATGTCTGGGCGAATGGGAAGCCGTCCGATGCATCGCTCGGCCAGGGCCGCAACCTCGACAACAACACGGGCGCACCGACGTCGGAGACGGCGACCGAGCCGACGGTGACGAACACGGCCACCGCGACCGGCACCTTCCAGGGCCCGTCGACGACCGGCTTCAATCCGACGCTGTCGGACACCGATGTCGAGACGCTGACGTCCGAGGACGTCGTCATCCGCAAATCGACGACCGGCACGGTCATTCAAGGCACCGTGGTGACCACAGTCCTCACCGTCCAGACCGGCGAGTATCGCGACACCCAAGCGCTTTCGATCACGGACACGCTGCCCGACGGTTTGTGCCCGCTCGCCTCGGTCGCATTGTCGGGCGACGCGGACTGCGGAACCGGTGCGGACCCCACGATCGACACGGGAGGCGGCCCCGTGGCTGCGCCGTTCACGAGCGCGACGGAGAACGCCGACGGGACCTGGACGCTCGTCTGGGACGCGAGCACGGTGCCGGGCTTGACTGCGCTGGCAGCGAGTTCGTCGTTGGCGATCACGTTCCAGTCGCGGGTCCGAAGTCACTATCAGGACGGTTTCGCACCAGCACAGCCGGTGCTGAACTTCGACACGATCACCAACAACGTGGCGATGCAAGCGCTCGATTTCCGGCGCGGGGTGATCGACGCGGTGACGGGTGACCCGGAACCGGATGGCCAACTCGATTTCGACACGTCGTCCGCAACCATCGCCGGTATCGGTCCTTCGATCGACAAGCGGGTGTCGAGCTACTCCGGTGCTCTGGCTGCGGGGAGCGGCGTTGCCGATGGCACGGTCGGGGACATCTGTCGCGACGGTGTCGGCATCACGTGGGCGCAAGGCGATCCCACGCCAGTCGCAGGGTACGGGCCCGGCGACTACATCTGCTTCGACCTCCAAGCCACGTTCCCGAGCGACATCGACGCAGCGGGCGTGAACATCCAGGACCTGCTCCCCCCGGCGTACGACTATGTCGCGGGGTCCGCTCGGCGGGTCACGGGTGGAACTGCGCCCGATACGTTGCCGGCGACCACGGTCAGCGCCCAGCCGGCAGGGACGGCGGACATCGTCACATTCAACGTCCAGGGTACGGGAGCTGTGCCGGCCAGCCCGACAGGACATCGGTTCCACTGGACGATTGCCGCAAAGCTCACCGACCCTGCTGCGGCCGCAGCAGCGGACATCGTGGCGAACCTGATGAAGATGACCACCCGCAACAGCGGTGGCGAAGTCTTCCAGTTCCGCGATCAGGCCGCCGGCGTGTGGACCGAACCGCAAGTGAAGCTCGACAAGAGCAACGACGCAACCGGACCGCTCGACGCTGGTGACGACGTCGTCTACACGGTCCGGGTGTGGAACGACGGCAACGCCACCGCTCGGAATGTGGTCGTGTGGGACCGCCTTCCCGCCGGCATCACCTGTGCAGATGTCGTCACGTCGACGCCTGCCGCAACATGCGGCAGCAACATCCTCGTCTGGGACGCAGCCGACATCCCAACCATCGCCGCCGGCACGAGCCTGGCAACGGCCATCTCTCTGACGTACACGGTCGATCTGCCTGCGAGTGTCGATCCGGGCCGTGCGTACACCAACACCGCCGGTGTGCGCCAGTACGAAGCGAGCGTGAACGGAGCGGATCCCTTCACCTACTTCCCCTCCAGCAACATCGACCCGTCGGTGACGAGCCCGAACACCGGCGCGGCCCACGACACGAGCACGATCACGATTCGTGCAGCCACCGTCGCCAAGGTGCAGCAGTCGGGCGTGAACGAGACCGGCAACACGGGCAACATCGCGCCGGCCACCACGGCCGAGCAGGTCACGATCGGTGAGACCATCACCTACACGGTGACCGCCACGATCCCCGAGGGCACCAGCGTCATCGACGCCCGGTTCGAGGACGCCCTCGACGCCGACCTCGAGCTCGCCGCGACGCCCACGTGGGTGTTCGCGGGCGTGCCGAACGACCCGAGCTGGACGATCCACGCCTCGACTCCGGCGATCGGTGGCACCGGCACCATCCGGCTCGACCGTGCCGGCACCTACACCAACGCCGCCGGCTCGGGTGACGACACCCTCGTGGTGACGATCGTCGCCCGGGTCCGCAACGTCGGCGCCACCGCGATCGCCGACACGACCCCGAACACCGGCACCTTCTCGTGGCTGCCGGACAACGTCGTCGGCACGACCCGCTCGAGCGTGACCAGCAACTCCGTGACCGCGACGGTCCGTGAGCCGTCGATCACGCTGGCCAAGGACGAGAACGACACCGACGACATCGTCGCCCCGAACGACTCGCTCACCTACACGCTCACGGTCGGCGCCGCCTCGGGCACCAACCGCAGCGCAGCCCACGATCTGGTCGTGGTCGACACCATCCCTGCAGGGATCACCGTCGTGAACGGCGGCGTCCCGGTCGCCGACGGCGGCGCCGTCAACCCGGACGGCGGCATCTGGAACCAGGGCGCGCGCACGATCACGTGGAACACCACGACGACCGCCGGCAAGCTGACGACCATCTCGCCGGGCAGCAACACGACGCTGTCCTACGCCGTCGTGGTCGACGACCCCGCCGTCTCCGGCTCGGTGTTCACCAACAACGTGACGGCCTCGGCCACGAGCATGCCCGGCGTCGTCGCCGGCGAACGCACGACCTATTCGGCCAACGCGACTGACACGGTCACCGCGCCCCTCGCCTCGATCGCGAAGAGCGTCAGCCCCAGCCAGGCCACCGTCGGTGACACCGTCACCTTCAGCGTCGACGCCACGGTCCCCGCCGGTGTCACCGCCTGGGACCTCACCGTGCTCGACACCCTCCCCGACGGTCTCGACTTCCGGGCCTTCGGCACTTTCACCTACACCGGCACGAGCACGAACTGCCCGTCGCTCGCCGGCGCCCAGGGCATCGCCGGGCAGACCGCCAATGGCGACGGTTCGACGATGGTCGGCTTCTTCGTCGACGACTTCGTCGCCCCGTCGAGCAACCCCTGCACGATCCGCATGACCTACACGGCACGGGTGGACGACCTGTACGTGCCGGAGAACACCCCGGTGTCGGCGGGTCAGACGCTCGTGAACAGCGCCCGCGTGTACTGGAACTCGCTGAACAGCGTGTCGTCGGTCCCGGCCACCCCGCCGGCCCCCGGCGGCTACACCCGCAACGCCGGTCCGGCCACCGCGACCGTGACGGTCCGCGAGCCCGTGGTCGTCATCGACAAGGACGTCTCGCAGGCCCCCTGTGACGCGACGCCGGGCAACACCGGCGACAACGACATCTGCAACACCGACGTCACCGGCACGGCGTACACGTACACGCTGACCATCCGCAACACCTCGGCCACCTGGCCCGCCCACGACATCAGCGTGGTCGACGCCCCCGACGCGGACCTCGTCAACTTGACGGTGCCCCCGTCGTCCGGCGTGATCACCGTGGTCGACGGCACCGCCCCGAACCTCGAGTGGCTGATCAGCACGATCCCGGCCAACGGCACCGTGACGATCACCTACACCGCCGAGCTCGCGGCGTCCGCGTCACTGAACGACGGCGAGACCATCGTCAACACGGCCGACGTGCCCACCTACTTCGCCCAGCCCGTCGCCACCCGCACCGGCGACCCGTCGGCCGACTGGCGCACCTACGGTCAGGGCGGCGCCGGCGGTGACGTCACCGCCGACACGGTCACCATGACCGTCGGCTTCCCGCACGTCACGGTCGTCAAGACCGCGCTCGACGACGCCACCGATGCCCGGGTCGGCGAACCGTTCACCTGGCGCATCGTCGCCACGAACAACGCCACCGAGCCCACCGCGGCCGCGTTCGGCGTGGACGTCGACGACATCCTGCCCACAGGCTGGGTGTACCAGACCGGTTCGACCAGCATCGTGACCCCCTACGGCACGGTGACCACCGACCCGGTGTGTACCCCCGACTGCGCCACCCCCGGCGCGACCCTGCAGTGGACGAACCTCGTCTCGGGCGGCGGTCAGCCGCTGAACCCGGGCGCGAACATCACCATTACCTTCGATGCCACACCGCAGGCCTCGCTGCTCACGGTCGGCACCACCGGCACCTTCGCCCACACCAACACTGCCGGCGTCGACGCCGACGATGCGCGGGGCGCCACCGGGAACGCCGACGGCCCGTACGTGGGTCCTGATTCGAGTGCCGTGGCCCGCATCCGCCAGACCGACCTGTCCGTGACGAAGGTGCCGAGCGCCGGCCCGTACTCGTTCGGCAGCGACGTCAACTGGACGATCACCGTCACCAACGCCGGCCCGGACACGGCCACGGGCGTCACCGTCCAGGACCTCCTCCCGATCGGCCTCTTCTACGTGAACCAGGTCAGCGCAACTCAGGGCAGCTTCAACAGCGGCACCGGCACGTGGACGGTCGGCACGCTGACGTCGGGCACGACGGCCACGCTGGTGATCCGCACCCGGATCAACCAGATCGGCACGATCACCAACCGTGCCGAGGTCCAGACCAGCAACCAGTGGGACGTCGACTCGACGCCCAACTCGGTGACCGCCGTGGCCGACGAGGACGATGACGACACTGCGAGCATCGTGGCGGTCTCCACCGGCCTCGGCGACTACGTCTGGTACGACATCGACGGTGACGGCACCGCCGACGCCGGCGAGCCCGGCATCCCCGGCGTCCGCGTGCTGCTGGAGTCGGAGGGCCTCGACAACACCTTCGGCACCGCCGACGACTTCTGGGGGCCCGATGGCGTGTCCGGCGGCGGTGACGACATCACCGTCACCGAGCTCGTCACCAACGGCACCGGCTTCTACGGGTTCTCCAACCTGCCAACCGGTGACTACCGGGTGGCCATCGACGTGTCGACCCTGCCGGCCGGCATGGTCCAGTCCTACGACGACGGTGGCCCGCTCGACGACCGCTCCGGCATCGTGACGCTCAACTCCAGCGCCGGCTACCTCGGGGCCGACTTCGGCTACACCGGCAACGGCTCGCTCGGCGACCTCGTGTGGCTCGACATCGATGCCACCGGTGGCGCCACGCAAGGGCCCGGCGAACCCGGGCTCGAAGGGATCGACGTGACCCTCGTGTGGGGCGGGTTCGACGGCGACCTGTCGACCATCGCCGACAACATCACCTACCCGATCGACACGACCGACGCTGCCGGTGCCTACGGGTTCACGCGTCTGCCGGCCGGTCCGTACCGGGTGACCGTCGACGCTGCCGACCTCCCGGCCGGCACCACCCCCACCTACGACCTCGACGCCACCGCCACCCCGCACGTCGCCATCACCAGTCTCAGCTCCGGACAAACCCGCACGGACGTCGACTTCTCGGTCACCGGGACCGGATCGATCGGCGACCGCGTCTGGCTCGACCGCGACAACGACGGCGTGTTCGACAACGACGAGGCCGGCCTCAGCGGCATCGACATCACGGTCGTCTGGCACGGCCCCGACGGCGTTCCCGGCGGCGGCGACGACGTCACCTACACGACCACCACCGACACCACCGGCACCTACCTGGTCGATGCACTGCCCGCTGGATCGTACTCGGTCACGATCGACAGTAATGACCTTCCGCCGGGTGTCGAACCGACCCACGACCTCGACGGGACGGCAACGGCCCACACCAGCGCGGTGACCCTCGGCGCTGGGCAGGATCGAACCGATGCAGACTTCGGCTACCGTGGCCTCGCCTCGGTCGGCGATCGGGTCTGGTTCGACATCGACGGCGACGGAGCCAGCGCTCCCGAGACCGGCGAGATCGGACTCGCCGGCGTCACCGTCACGGTCACATGGGCCGGCATGGACGGCGCCCTCGGCACCGCTGACGACGTCGATTTCACCACCACCACCGACGCAACCGGAACCTACCTGGTCGACGCCCTGCCGTACGGACCAGTCCGAGTGAGTGTCGACCGTGACGATCTCGCCGGCTTCGAGCCGACGTTCGACGGGGACAATCACGCCACCCCCGACGTCGTCGTCATCGTGCTCGCCGCTGATGACGCGGGCACCACCACCATCGACGAGGCGAATCGCCGTGACGCTGACTTCGCCTACACCGGCACCGGCTCGATCGGTGACCTCGTCTGGGAAGACCTCGACGCCGACCGCACCCGCAACGGCACCGAGACCGGCATCGACGGTGTCGACGTGACCGTAACCTGGGTCGGCCTCGACGGCACCGCCGGCACGGCCGACGACGTCACCTGGACCGTCACCACCGCAGGAGGAGGCGCCTACGTCATCGATCGGCTCCCCGCCGGAGCATTCATCGTCAGCATCGACCCGGCCGACCTCCCAACGGGCTCCGCGTCAACCCATGACGTCGACGGCATCGGCACCGTCCGAACCAGCACCGTTCCGCTCAACCCAGGACAGGACCGCTCCGACGTCGACTTCGGTGAACGCCCGCAGGCCGACCTGAGCATCGACAAGTCACACACCGGTTCGTTCGAAGTCGGACGCAACGGCGTGTACACGCTCGCCGTCCGCAACGCGGGACCCGCCACAGCGCTGACACCCACGGTCCAGGACGTGCTCCCAGCGGGGCTCAGCTACATCTCCGCCACCACCACCGGCGGCGCCTGCGGCGCCACCGGACAGACCGTCCGCTGTGATCTGTCCACCATGGCTCCGAACACGACCACGACCATCACGCTGACTGTCTCAGTCGGTGTCGCCGCCGCTCCTGGAGTGGTGAACACCGCCACTGCGGCCAGCCCGACCGCAGATCCCGCCCCCGGCAACAACACCGACAGCGACCCGACCGACGTCCCCGTCGCGGACATCCAGATCACCAAGACACTCGATGGCGCTCTCGTACGAAACAGCGTCGCGACATACATCCTCGAAGCGACCAACCGGGGCCCGAGCGTCTCGGGCGGGCCTGTCGTGATCACCGACGATCTGCCACCGGGCCTCACCTTCGTCGAGGCCGCCGGGGTCGGTGCTACCTGCACAGCCACCGGACAGCTCGTCACCTGCCGAACGCCAGCGGCGCTCGCAGTCGGACAGATCGCCCGGATCGAACTGAGGGTCAGGGTCACAGCAGCCCCAGGCACGCCGATCGCGAACACCGCCAACGTGGTCACCGAGGCAACACCTGGGATCCCCGTTCCGTTCGACCCGACCCCGGACAACAACAACACCACCACACCCGCAACCCCGGTGGTCCCGGCGAACCTCCCCTCGACCGGCGCAACCGTCGCACGCTGGCTACAACTCGCAACCCTCGCCATCAGCCTCGGATGGCTCACCGTCCGATTCAGCCGCCGCCGACGACTCGCGCCCTGAAGCAATCGATCTCCTGGTGACCGGTCCCCACGGCCGGTCACCAGGACTTCACCAGAACCCGCCGCACCATGACACCCAAGCGACAACACATTGCAGCGATCCTCGCCCTCGCCAGCCTCATCGTCCTGAGCATCCCCCCGTTGGGCGGACACCTCGTATAGGAGGAAGTCCATGTCCAACAGCAAGAAGCGGCGGCCGGGGAGGCCGGCGAAGTATCCGCCAGAGTTCCAGCGCGACGCGGTTGCGATGGTCCTCGACGAAGGGCGCAGCATCGCTGATGTTGCCCGGTCGATCGGGGTGGTCGAGGGCACGCTCGGGAACTGGGTCGCCAAGGCCCGCCGCGAACGTGCCGCCGGCACCGGTGTCACCGCGGATGAGCGTGCCGAGAACGCACAGCTGCGTGCGGAGAACGCGCAGCTGCGGATGGAGCGTGATCTGCTCAAACGATCGCTGGCCTTCTGGGTGAAGGAGTCGACATCGTGAGCCGCTACGCGTGTGTCGCCGACCAGAAGGCTGCCGGGTTCCCGGTCACGAAGGCGTGCGAGATCGCCGAGGTGTCGACCTCGGGGTTCTATGACTGGTTGAAGCGAGACGCTGCCGGGCCGACCGAACGGCAGCTCGCCGACGACGCGCTCGTCGAGCTGATCCGTGAGATCTTCGACGCAGCGGACGGCAACTACGGCGTCCCGCGGATCCATCGCGAGCTCCGCAGCCATGGCGTCGTGGTGAACATCAAGCGGGTCCGCCGGCTGATGCGCCAGCACGGCATGGCCGGACGGTGCATCCGCCGCCGGTGCCGCACGACGTTCCCGGGCCCGGACGGGTACACGATCCCGGACTTGGTCGGCCGGGCATTCACCCCGGGCCGACCGGACTGGGCGTGGTGCCAGGACATCACCTACGTCTGGACCGGTGAAGGCTGGCTCTACCTCGCGTCGGTGATCGACATCGGGTCCCGCCGGCTGCTCGGCTACTCGATGGCTGACCACATGCGCACCGAGCTCGTCACCGCCGCGCTCGACATGGCAATCGCTGCTCGCGGTGGTCACGCCGCCGGCGTGATCGCACACGCGGACCGCGGGTCGCAATACACCTCGAACGCCTACCTCGACCACTGCCAACGCCACCAGCTCCGACCCTCCGTCGGCCGCACCGGCGTGTGCTGGGACAACTCCATCGCCGAGTCGTTCTGGGCATCACTCAAGCGCGAATGCCTCCAAGGCCGCGTGTTCGCCACCCGTGCCGAAGCCCGCCGGAAGATCTTCACCTGGATCAACTGGTACAACACCCGAAGGCTCCACTCGAGCCTCGACCACACCCCACCCACCCGCTGGGAACAGCAGTACCTTCAAGCGTCATAACCACCCGTCCGCCCGACGGGGAGATGCCCATCCCCACCTGGGCCGCCACCGCAGCCGGAGCGTCACACGACCACGCACCGAGCGCGCCATCCACACCGCCGCCCGCGACCGCCGACGACACGAAGAACACTCCGTCCTCGACCCAGCCTCACACCCAATCAAGTGGTCACCTGATCAGTCCCGACAACACGACTGCCGAC
>WBZL01000909.1_pt1 | contig 32570 bp, 25 predicted proteins | sample 5204291 | NCBI WGS metagenome assembly WBZL01 (sample SAMN12344345, study PRJNA552823) | activated sludge metagenome | biome: Activated sludge suspended growth; feature: Nitrification reactor; material: Wastewater; isolation source: activated sludge from nitrification reactor of wastewater...
CTCACGGCCTTCATCCAGCACACCGGCCAGCCCGACCTGCAAAGCCTGCAGCGCCGCGCCGACGCCGACCCGGCCTGGCTGATGGAGCAAGTGTTCGGGTACTGCGATTTCCGCTTCTACAAGCCCTGCGAGCGCATGCTCGACACCTCGCGCGGCATCGAGTGGGCGCGCTGGTGCATCGGCGGCACGACCAACATCGTGCTGAACTGCATCGACCGCCACCGCGGTACGCCGACCTGGGAACGTACCTTCATCGCCTGGGAGGGCGAGGACCCCAAGGCCCCGAGCGCGCGGCGCGAACTGAGCTACCGCGAGTTCGACGCCGAGGTCTGCCGCCTGGCCGGCGCGCTCCAGGCACTGGACGTGCAACGCGGCGACCGGGTGGGCCTGTACATGCCCAACGTGCCCGAAACCTTCATCGCATTCTTCGCGGTGCTGAAGATCGGCGCCGTCGTGATGCCGCTGTTTTCGGGCTTCGGGCCGCAGCCGCTGGTCGCGCGCCTGAACGACGGCGAGGCCAAGGTCGTGCTCACCGTCGACGGCACCTGGCGCCGCGGCAGTCCGGGCGCGATGAAGTCGGTGCTCGACGAGGCGCTGGCGTCGGTGCCCAGCGTTCGGCAGGTGCTGGTGCTGCGCCACTTGGGCGATGCCCTGCCCTGCCCCATGACCCCGGGACGCGATGTCGACTGGGGTGCGGCGGTGGCACGGCAGCCCGCCGGGCGCGCCACGGCCGAGATGGCTGCAGACGACGCGGCGGTGCTGCTGTACACCTCCGGCACCACCGGCAAGCCCAAGGGCTGCGTGTGGACGCACGTGAGCTTTCTCGGCTCGATGGTCACGCGCGACATGCACATCTGCGGCGACTTCCGCGCGAGCGACCGCTTCTTCTTCATGAGCGACATGGGCTGGATGGTGGGCGCCATGTGCGCCTGCATCCCCAGCTACTTCGGCGGCAGCCTGCTGGTGGCCGAGGGCACGCCCGACTACCCTGACACGGGCCGTTTCTGGCGCCTGCTGCAGGACCACCGAGTCACCTACCTCGGCGTGGCTCCGACGTTGATCCGCGGGCTGATGCGCTATGGCGACCAGGAGGTCGAGCGCTACGACCTCTCGTCGCTGCGCATCACGGTCTCCGGTGGCGAAGCCTGGACCGAGGCACCGTGGCGCTGGTTCTTCGAGCATGTGTGCAAGAAGAAGCTGCCGTTCCTGAACATCGTCGGCGGCACCGAGGTCGGCGGCTGCAACTTCACCGGCACCGTGCATCACCCGCTGCGCCCGGGCTCCTTCGGCATGGGCGGCCTGGGCGTGGGCGTGGACATCGTCGACGACACCGGCAAGACGGTCGGCGCCGGCCAGGTGGGCGAACTCGTGCTGCGAAACCCGAACATCGGCTTCACGAAGAGCCTGTGGCGCGACGACCAGCGCTACCTGGACAGCTACTGGCGCACCCTGCCGGGGATATGGGTGCACGGCGACTTCGCGATGCGCGACGAGGACGGCCTCGTGTACATCCTCGGCCGCAGCGACGACACGATCAAGGTCTCGGGCAAGCGCACCGGCCCTTCGGAGATCGAGACGCTGCTCACCGGAACGGGCAAGGTGTCGGAAGCCGCGGTGATCGGCGTGCCCGACGAGGTCAAGGGGTCGGCCATCGTCTGCGTGTGCGTGCCGATGCCCGGCGTCGCCGCCGACGCGGCGCTGGAGCGCGAACTGTCCGCGGCGGTGGTCAAGGGCATGGGCACCTCGTACCGCCCGCGGCAGGTGTTGCTGGTGGGCGACCTGCCCAAGACGCGCAACATGAAGATCATGCGGCGCGTGGTGCGCGCGGTCTACCGTGGCGACAGCCCGGGAGATCTGTCGTCGCTGGTCAATCCCGAGGCGGTGGCGGAGCTGCAGGCGCGGTTCAAGGGCTGATCCGAGTCCGGCCCGATTGTTCGCCGTCAAGTTCGAGGACCGAGCCGCCGCGGCCGGCTGGACCTCGCAAGACGTTGCTCACCTGCCGAGCGTGCAGGCGGTTGTCCAGGCTGCGGCGACACTCACGGCGAGGGCCAGCGCGAATCGCCAGGCGTAGCCCCGGCCACCGGAGACGAATGCCGCGGCGACGCGGGTGACCGAGTTGATGCTGACCGCCAGCAGTGCGCCCCGGACGAAGTCTTCGTCCGCGAGCGTACCGGCCGTGTGCAGCGCCGCCAGGGACGCCACCGGTGCATGCGCATCGCCGATGGCGGCGAGTGCAACGCCCACCTTCAGGCCGAGGTCGCCCCAGAACCGCTGGGCGTAGCCGACGCCGATGGCGACGGCGCCGAGCAGAGCCGCCACGGCGAAAGCCTCGCCGAGTCGCAAGGCGCTTCGTTCGGCGAGTGCGATCGGCGCTTGGGGCTGGGTCCCGCGCAACGCTATCAGACCTGCGGCACCGGCGCCCATCGCCCCGGCCAGGGCCGCTGGAGCCAGCGCGGCGGCGGCCGACGGTGCGAGCGCCACGCTCATGATCAAGGCCTGAAACCAGGTCGCCACCGCCGACAGCACCGCGGCGCACGCCAGCAATGTGACGTGCGCGGGCTCGGCCTTGGCGCGGCCGCCAAGGGAGGTGACCGTCGCCGTGCTCGAAACGAAGCCGGAGACGAATCCCGTCACCAGCAGGCCCGCGCACGCCGAGCGCGCGCAGCGCTACCTGCCCGCCCGTCTGCAGGGCGAGGATCAACACCACCAGCGCGGCGAGTGGGCGCGGTGCGATGCCATTGAGCCAACCGATCGGTCCCGCTGGAATCAGCGGCAGCACGATCAGCACCAGTCCGGCCAGAAGCAGGCCGTCGTGCAGTTCCTGCTGACTGAGCAACTCGGTAGCAAAGCGATGCAAGCGTTCCTTGGCGGCCAGCAACAATGCCAAGCCCGCGGCGCAGGCCGCTGCCAGGGCGGGCGAGATTGCCGATCGCCGCCGGCAATGGCCGGCTCGAAGCCGAGTCGATCGACATCGCCACCAAGAGCGGCGGCAGGCTGCTCGCGGTGAACGTGCGCGAAGGCGACATGACCTCCGCGGGCGAGGAGATCGGCCGCATCGACACGCAGACGCTGCAGGCGCAGTTGCGCAGCGCGCAGGCGCAGTCGAGGCAGGCGCAGGCCGCGGTGGCGACGCTGGCCTCCGTGGTGCGCCAGCGCGAGCAGGCGGTGCGCACGGTCGAAGCGCTGGCCGTGCAGCGCACGGCCGAAGCGGCGCTGGCCGAGCGCGAGTTGCGCCGCACCTCCGAACTCGTGGCGCAGAACTTCATCTCGCCGCAGCAGCTCGATGCCGCCGAGTCGCGCGTGCGCGCCAGCCGCGCCGCGCTGGAGGCCGTGCGCTCGCAGCGCCTGGAGGCGGAGGCGGCGGTGGTGGCCACGCGCTCGCAGCTGGCCGAAGCGCAGGCCGCGATCGAGTCGGCCCGGGCCGCGGTCGAGCGCGTGCAGGTGGAGATCGCCGACGCGGTGCTGCGCGCGCCGCGTGCCGGCCGGGTGCAGACCGTGCTCGCGCATGCCGGCGAGGTGCTGGCACCCGGTGGCCGCGTGGCGACGCTGGTCGACCTGAGCGACGTGACGATGAGCTTCTTCCTGCCCGAGCGCGCGGCAGGCCGCGTTGCCATCGGCTCCGAAGCGCGCCTCGTGCTCGATGCCGCCCCCGGCGTCGTGATTCCCGCCAAGGTGGACTTCGTCGCCAGCGTCGCGCAGTTCACGCCCAAGACGGTGGAAACCGAGTCGGAGCGCCAGAAGATGGTGTTCAAGGTGCGGGCTCGCGTGGCGCCCGAGCTGCTGGCGCGTTACCGCGACCAGGTGAAGACCGGGCTGCCTGGCATGGCCTACGTGCGCGTCGGCGACGAGCCCTGGCCGGAGCGGTTGACGGTCAAGGTGCCTGCGCCCGCCGCATCGGCCGCACCTGCCCCGGCATCCGCGCCCCCGCCTGCCGCCGCCGCGTCCGCCGCGCGATGAACCTGGACGAACCCGCGATCCGGCTGCGCGGGGTCGGGCACCGCTTCGGCGGCGCTCTTGCGCTCGAAGGCATCGACCTGGACGTGGCCGGGGGGACGATCACCGGCTTCATCGGCCCCGATGGCGTAGGCAAGTCAACGCTGCTGTCGCTGGTCGCGGGCGCGCGTCGCCTGCAGGAGGGCGAGATCACGGTTCTGGGCGGCGACATGCGCAAGGCTGCTCACCGGCGGCGCATCTGTCCGCGCATCGCCTACAACCCGCAGGGCCTGGGCCGCAATCTCTACCCGACGCTGTCGGTGCGCGAGAACCTGGATTACTTCGGCCGCCTGTTCGGGCATGGCGCGCGCGAGCGCGCGGCGCGCATCGACGCGCTGCTCGGCGGCACCGGGCTGCTGCCCTTCGCCGAGCGGCCGGTGGGCAAGCTCTCGGGCGGCATGATGCAGAAGCTCGGCCTGTGCTGCGCGCTGATCCACGATCCCGACATGCTGATCCTGGACGAGCCGACCACGGGCGTGGACCCGCTGTCGCGCCGGCAGTTCTGGGAACTGGTGGGTGGCATCCGTGAGCGCCGGCCGGGCATGACGGTGCTGGTGGCCACGGCGTACATGGAGGAGGCGGGCCGCTTCGACCAGCTCGTGGCCATGGACGACGGGCACGTGCTCGCCGCGGCCAAGCCGGCCGATCTGCTCGAACGCACGGGGTGCGCCTCGCTGCAGGCCGCCTTCATCGCGCTGCTGCCGCAGGAAAGGCGCGAGCAGCACCGCACGCCGGTGCTGCCGCCGCGTGCGGCACAGGCCGAAGATGGCGCGATCGAGGCCGAAGGTCTCACATGCCGTTTCGGCGACTTCACGGCGGTGGACCGCGTGAGCTTCCGCATCGGCCGCGGCGAGGTCTTCGGCTTTCTCGGCTCCAACGGCTGCGGCAAGACGACGACGATGAAGATGCTGACGGGCCTGCTGCCGGCCAGCGCCGGCAGCGTGCGGCTGTTCGGCCGGCCGCTCGACGCCACGGACCTGGCGGTGCGCCGGCGCGTCGGCTACATGTCGCAGGGCTTCTCGCTGTACCGCGACCTGACGGTGCGGCAGAACCTCGAGCTGCAGGCGCAGTTGTTCGGCATGGACCGGCAGGCCATCGCTGGCCGCGTCGACGCGCTGCTGCGGCGTTTCGACTTGGCCGGCGCCGCCGGGTCGCTGCCGATGACGCTGCCGCTGGGGATGCGCCAGCGCCTGCAGTTGGCCGCGGCGCTGGTGCACGGGCCCGAGCTGCTGATCCTCGACGAGCCGACTTCGGGCGTGGACCCGGTGGCGCGCGACGCCTTCTGGTCACTGCTGATCGAACTGTCGCGCCGCGACGGCGTGACGATCTTCCTGTCCACGCACTTCATGAACGAGGCCGAGCGCTGCGATCGCGTGTCGCTGATGCACGCCGGGCGCGTGCTGGCCGAAGGCACGCCGGCGGAGCTGGCGCGCGCCAGCGCCGGCGGCACGCTGGAGGACTGCTTCGTCGGCCGTCTGGCGGCCGAGCAGCAGCGCGGCGAGGCCGCGGCGATGGCCGCATCGCCCGTGCATGCGACCGGCGCAGCCGCCAAGGCCCAGGCCCGCGCGCAGCGGCGCTTCAGCCGCCACCGCATGCTCAGCTGCGCGCGGCGCGAGACCCTGGAACTGCTGCGCGACCCGATCCGGCTGGCGATGTCGCTGATCGGCTCGGTGCTGCTGATGCTGATCATGGGCTACGGCATCAGCCTGGACGTGGAAGACCTGCGCTTCGCGGTGCTCGACCGCGATGACAGCCCGTCGAGCCGCGCCTACGCGCTGGAACTGTCAGGTTCTCCCTACTTCCTCGAGCAGCCCGCGCTGGGCGGCCATGCCGACATCGACCGCCGCATGCGCAGCGGCGAACTCGCGCTGGCCGTCGAGATCCCATCCGGATTCGAGGCCGATCTCGCGCGCCGGCGGCCGACCACGGTGGGCGTCTGGATCGACGGCGCGATGCCGATGCGCGCGGAGATCGTTGCCGGCTACGTGCAGGCGCTGCATGCCGGCTTCGTGGCGCAGCGCGCGGCCGCGGCCGGCATCGACACCCGGCCTCCCGCCAACGTGGAAGTGCGCTACCGCTACAACCCCGGCGTGCGCAGCATCGTGTCGATGGTGCCGGCGGTGATCCCGATCCTGCTGATCTTCATCCCGTCGATGCTCCCGGCACTGGCGGTGGTGCGCGAGAAGGAGCTGGGCTCGATCACCAATCTCTATGTCACGCCGGTCACCAAGCTCGAGTTCATGCTCGGCAAGCAGTTGCCCTACGTCGGCGCCGGCATGGTCAACTTCGCGATGCTGACCGCGATGGCCGTCACCCTGTTCGGCGTGCCTTTCACCGGCAGTCTCGCCACCTTCACGCTCGCGGCGCTGCTCTATGTCTTCGGGGCCACGGCGCTGGGTCTGCTGATGTCGTCGTTCACGCGCAGCCAGCTCACGGCGCTGTTCGGCACGGCGCTGGCCACGATGCTGCCGGCCATCCAGCTCTCCGGCATCCTCAACCCGGTGTCGACGCTCGAGGGTGTGTCCGCACTGATCGCGCAGGTCTATCCGACGGCGTCGTTCGTCACCATCAGCCGCGGCACGTTTTCCAAGGCGCTCGGCTTCGCGGACCTGGGTGCGCTGTTCTGGCCGCTCGTCCTGTCGGGCCCGGTGCTGCTCGGCGCCAGCGTGCTGCTGCTGCGCAAGCAGGAGCGGTGAGATGGCCTCGCCCCTGCTGTCCTGGCATGCGGTGGCGCAACTGGCGCTGAAGGAGCTGCGCAGCCTGTGGCGCGACCGGCTGCTGCTGGTGTTCGTGGTCTGGGCCTTCAGCGGCGCGATCGTCATCGCGGCCAAGGTGGTGCCCGACCGTCTGGTGCGCGTGCCGATCGCCGTGGTGGACGAAGACGGCACGACGCTGTCGCAGCGGCTCGTCGGCGCGTTCTACCCGCCGGACTTCCTGCCGCCTGCGCTGATCTCGCTGGCGGAGATGGACGCCGGCCTGGACACCGGCCGCTACAGCTTCGTGCTCGATATCCCGCCGGGTTTCCAGCGCGACGTGCTGGCCGGGCGGCGGCCGGCACTCCAGCTCAACGTCGATGCCACGCAGATGCGCCAGTCGTTCCTCGGTGCCGGTCAGGTGCAGGCGATCCTGCAGCAGGAAGTCCAGGAGTTCCTGGCGCGCGAGCGCGCTCTCGCAGCCGCGCCGGTGGGGTTGGCCTATCGCATGCGCTTCAACCCCAGCTCGGACAGCGCGCGCTTCGCGGCCGTGATGGAGCTGATCAACATGGTCACCATGCTGTCGATCATCCTGGCAGGCGCCGCGCTCATCCGCGAGCGCGAGCAGGGCACGCTGGAGCACCTGATGACGCTGCCGCTGCGGCCGGTGGAGGTCATGCTCGCGAAGGTGCTGGCGATGGGCGCCGTCGTCTTCCTGGCCTGCCTGCTCTCCTTGTACCTCGTGGTGGGCGGCGTGCTCGATCTGCCGATCGCCGGATCGGGGGCGCTGTTCATGGCCGGCGTGGCGCTGCATCTGTTTGCCACCACCTCGATGGGCATCTACTTCGGCGCCGTGGCCCGCTCGATGCCGCAACTCGCGTTGCTGATCATCCTGGTGCTGCTGCCGCTGCAGATGCTGTCCGGCGGCGCCACGCCGCGCGAGAGCATGCCCGAACTGCTGCGCCACGTCATGCTGGCGGCGCCGACGACGCACTTCGTGAGCCTGGCCCAGGCCATCCTCTACCGCGGCGCGGGGCTCGATGTGGTGTGGCCGACGCTGCTGGCGCTGCTGGGCATCGGCGCGGCATTCTTCGCCGGTACCCTGCGACGGGTGCGCTCGGCGCTGGCGGCGGGTTGACGGTTCGCTGCGGCATCAGCGCGGCGTGCCGAGGCGCACGCGACGCAGGCTCGCGCGGGCATCGAAGCGGCTGGTCAGCAACACGGTGCGCGGCTCGGCAGCCGGGTGCTCGAAGCGCCAGGCGATGAGCGTGACGATCTCCTCGGCGGCCTGGGCGCTGACCGAGCCCGCGCAGGCAAAGCAGTCGCCGTGCTCTTCCGGGCGATCGACATGGCACAACAGCAGCACGCTGCTCGCGCTGCGCGGCCCGCGGCCGGCCGTCTTCAGGGCCTGCCGCAGTTCCTCTGCGTGTGCCCCGCCGCCCCAGATCAGCAGCGCCGTGGGGCCGCCGAAGCGCGGCATGGCGATCTGCTTCAGCGCCGTGGCCATCTCAGCGCGCACGCCATGGCCGGGCTGCGGTGCGCAGGCCAGTTCGACCGCAGGCATCGCCTCGGGGCTGCCGCCCAAGCAGCGGCGCAGGCTCGCGAAGTGCTGGCGCACGCCCTGCAGCGGCGGCACCGCGCCGGGCCAGGCCACGAGCCCGATGCGCCGGTGGCCGGCCGCCCGCAACTGTTCCATCGCCATGTCGATCGCGCCGCGCCAATCGGAAGCGACGGCGTCGACATCGACGCCGGCCAGGCGTGCGCCGTCGACGCACAGGGCGCCGGTGCGCTCGCGCAGGAAGGCGATCAGGCGCAGAGGCAGCGGGTCGAAGTACGACTGGAGCACGCACGCGTCGAAGCGGCGGTCGGGGTCGAGCAATCCCAGCGCTTCGTCGATGCGCTCGTAGATGATCTGCACGCAGCGCGCGCCGCGAGCGGCGAACTCGGCCTGCAGTTGCCGCGCGACGGCGTAGCTGCGCTCGGTCTGCCGACGCGGCGACAGCAGCAACAGACGCGCGCTGTCGAATCCCGCTGCAGCGCGTGGCACGGGCTTTTGCACGAAGGTGCCGCGGCCGACCTGAAGTTGCAGCAGCCCTTGTCTCGCCAGGCGGGCGAGGGCGGCCTGGATGGTCGCCTGCCCGACCCGGTACTCGCGCATCATCACCCGCACGGTGGGTAGGCGCTCGCCGTGCGCGGCTGCGGCGACGCGTTCGCGCAGCAGCGCTTCGAGGGTGCTTGCGTCCATCGGCGAGGTACAAGTTGCGGGTATAGGGTACTGTACCTACATTGCGGCACCCCACCCCTGCGGACCGATCGAACGATGCTGCCTCCCCACGTTGCCGGCCTGCGCTCGCTCGTCGGCGACCTGCGGCAGTTCGCGGGTGTGCGCCGCCTGGTGCTCGACGATGGGCCGGAGCGCGGTGTGACCGTGCTCGCGGTCAGCAGCGGTGGCGGCCTGGACTTGTGGCTGCTCGCGGGGCGCTGTCTGGACATCGGGCCGCTGTGGTTTCGCGGCAGGCCCGTGGCGTGGCAGGCTCCGCCGGGCTACGCGCATCCGGCGCTGTCGGCGCCGGACCGCGACGCCGGGCGTGGCTTCCAACGCCTGATCTCCGGCTTCCTCACCACCTGCGGGCTCGATCGAATCCGCCAGGGCGACGAGCACGAACCGATGCACGGCCGCCTGGGCTGCGCGCCTGCGCGCGTGTTGGCTGCCGGTGAGCACTGGGATCGCGACGAGCCGGTGATCGAGGTCGTGGCCGAGACCGTGCAGTACCGCCTCGGCGGCGAATCGCTGACGCTGCGCCGGCGCGTGCAGGTGCCGATCGGCGGCAGCACGCTGCGCCTGGAAGACCGCGTCACCAACGAGGGCCCGCAGGACCAGGCGCATGACCTGCTGTACCACTTCAACCTCGGTTACCCGGCGATCGGCCCGGGCACGCGGGTGGTTCGCGCCGGGCGCACATTGGCCGGCCCGTTCGCGATGCCGCTTGCGCAGGCGTGCAGCGAAGCGTCGAGCCTGCCTGCCGATGGCGCGGCCGTCGCCGTGCGCACGCCCGGACCCGACGGCCATGGGCTCGCGATCACGTTCGCGTCCGACGCCTCCACGTTGCCGTGGCTGCAACTGTGGCACGACCTGCGGCCGCGCTGCGGCGTGCTGTGCGTCGAGCCGTGCACCAGCGAGCGACTGACCGGTGGGCGCAGCGCCTCAACCCCATTCCTCGAGCCCGGCGAAAGCCGGTGCTACCGCGTCGAGATCGGCTTTGCCGAGAGCGACGAGCGCCCTGCGACAACAGCCCAAGGAGACGACCCATGACCCGCCTGACCCGTGTGCAACCCCAACGGCGCCGTTTGCTGCTCGCCGGCACGGCCCTGGCCTGCGGCGCGCCGCTGCCCACGTGGGCGCAGTCCGCCGCGCAGCCGCTGCGCATTGCCGTGCCGCAGGCGCCCTGGTACTCGAGCTTCGAGCGGCTGACCACCGTGTTCGAACGCGTCAACGCGGCGAAGGTGGCGTTCGACGTGAGTCCGTTCACCGGCCTGCTCGAGAAGACGCGCAATGCGGTGCGCTCGGGGCAGTCGCCCTTCGACCTGATCTGCATCAACTCCCAGTTCATCCCGGAGTTCTACGCGGGCGGCTTTCTCGAGCCACTGGCGAAGATCGATCCGCGCTTCAGGCTGCAACCCGAGGTCATCGCCTACGACAACACGCTGCGCTGGGATGCCGCGCGCAAGGTGTTTGATGCCAAGGGGGAGGTGATGGCGGTGCCGGTCAACGGCAACATTCAGCTGCTGTACTACCGCGCCGACCTGTACGCGGCCAAGGGCCTGAAGGTGCCGCGAACCTGGGACGAACTCGCGGCCAACGCGCGCGCACTGCACGGCCCGGACGTGGCCGGCTTCGGCTTGCGCGGCAACCGCGGCTTCTTCGAGGCGAGCTACGACTTCTATCCGGTGCTCGCCAGCTTCGGGGGCGACATCTTCCGCCATGCCGCGGGCGGCGACTACACCGTCGTGCTCAACAGCCCCGAGGCACTGAAGGCGCTGCAGTTCGTGCAGCAGATCGCCAAGGAGGCCGGCCCGGCCGGCGTGGGCAGCCTCACGCAGGCGAGGCTCATTCAGCTGCTCACCGGCGGCAAGCTGGCGCAGGCGGTGCTCGTCGCGGCGGCGTGGCCGCAGATGGACGATCCGCAGCGCTCGGCCGTGGTGGGCAAGGTGAACGTGGCGCCGTTGCCGGCAGGGCCTTCGGGCAAGGCGGTGACGACGCTCGGGCACTGGATCGCCGCGGTGCCGAAGAACCTGCCGCTCGAGCGCAAGAAGGCGGCACTGGCCTACCTCGACTGGTTCCAGCAGAAGACCACGCAGCAGCAGTACCGCGACACGGGGGCCGTACCGATCCGCCAGGACGTGCTGCTCAGTGACCCCGGGCCCGATCCGAAATACCGCCTGCTGCCGGCGGTGGCCGCGTCGTCGGGCAACACCCGGCTGATGCTGGCGGTTCCGCAGGCGGCCGAGATCGCCGACGCGATGGAACTGCAGCTGAACAAGGTGCTGGTGGGCGAGGCGCAGCCGGCGGCGGCCTTGAACCAGATGGCGCGCGACATCGAGGCGCTGATGAGCCGCGCCGGCATGAAGACCGGCCGCCTGCCGGACTTGCGCTGACATGTCCACTCGCTGGCCCAGCCTGCGCCTGTGGCGGGCAGGCAGCCTGGCGCCGCTGGTCGGGTTCTACCTGTTGCTGACGCTGCTGCCGGTGCTCAACCTGGCGGCGATGAGCGTCAGCGACGTGAGCTGGGCCGACGGCCGCTCGCGCTGGAGCTTCGTCGGCACCGAGTACCTGGCGCGGGTGGGCGACGACGACGTGTACCGGGCCGGCGTGCGCAACACCGCATGGTTCGCGGCGGTGTCGGTGTCGATCCAGATGCTGCTGGGATTCACGCTCGCGCTGTTGGTCTCGCGCACGACGCGCGGCGCTACGGTCTGGCGCATGGTGTTCCTGCTGCCGATCCTGATGCCCGGCATCGTCATCGGGGCGATCTGGAAGCTGATGTACGACGCCGACTTCGGCGTCATCAACCAGGTGCTGGGATGGTTCGGCGCGCGCGCGCGCGACTGGACCGGTTCGCCCGAGCTGGCGATGGCCTCGATCATCGTCGTGGACGTGTGGCACTGGACGCCGTTCGTCTTCCTGCTGATGCTCGCGGGCCTGCAATCGCTGCCGCCGGAGGTGTTCGAAGCGGCCCGCATCGATGCGACGCCGTGGTGGCGCGAGCTGACGCGGATCACGCTGCCGCTGATGCTGCCTACCCTCGTCGTGACGCTGGTGTTCCGCGCCATCATGGCCTTCAAGGTCTTCGACGAGATCTACCTGCTCACCAGCGGCGGGCCCGGCACCGCGACCGAGGTGATCAGCTTCTCGATCTACCGCACGTTCTTCATCCAGGGGCGCACGGGCTACGGCGCTGCCGTCTCGCTGGCCACGATGCTGCTCATCGCCATGGTGGTGGTGCTCGCGCTCAACCTGCAGGGCCGCCTCGCCCGGAGGCCGGCATGAGCCCGCCGGGCCGCCCCAAGGGCGAATACCGCAGGGCGCAGCCCGAAGGTGGTCCAATGAGCCCGCGCAGGCGCCTAGGCGCGTCCGCCCGGCTGGCGGTGCTGACGCTGGCGGCCCTGGCGGTGCTGCTGCCGTTCGCGTGGATCGTGGCCGCCTCGTTCAAGAACGAGATCGACATCACGATGGGGCGCCTGGCCTTCTCGCCCACGCTCGTGCACTTCGACGAGCTGTTGTTCTCGCGCGGTTCGAACTTCCTGCGCAACTACGCCAACAGCTTCGGCGTGGCGCTGGCCTCGACGGCCCTGTGCCTGACCGCCGGCACGCTGGGCGCCTACGCGCTGAGTCGGCTCGACACCCCGGCCTGGCTGCAGCACGCGCTGCTGGGCTGGTCGATGCTGTACTACATGACGCCGCAGATGACGCTGGTGGGCTCGTGGTACGTCCTGTTCCGGCAAGTGGGCCTGGGCGAGAGCTACACCGCGCTGGTGCTCACGCACACGGTGATGAACCTGCCGATGGCGCTGTGGCTGATGGGCGCCTTCCTGCGCGACGTGCCGCTCGAGCTGGAGGAGGCGGCGCGCGTGGACGCCTGCGGGCCGGTCAAGACCTTCACCCACGTCGTGCTGCCGCTGCTGCGCCCCGGGCTGCTGGCCACCGGCGCACTGCTGTTCATCTTCAGCTGGAACGAGTTCGCGGTGTCGCTGGCGCTCACCCGCAACGAGACCGCCACGGTGCCGGTGGCGCTGGCCAAGTTCGCGCAGGACTTCGACATGAAGTACGGTGCGATGGCCGCCGCGGCCACCCTCTCGTTGCTGCCGGCGCTGCTGCTGCTACTCGTTGCCACGCGCAGCCTCGTGCGCGGCCTGACGCAAGGCGCGCTCAAGTAGCCGCCCCTCCGAACACGGGATTCCCGCATGTCCTCCATCACCCTGCGCGGCCTCGTCAGGCGCTTCGGCACCGTGACCACGCTGCGCGGCATCGATCTCGACATTGCCGACGGCGCCTTCGTCGTGCTCGTCGGCCCCTCGGGCTGCGGCAAGTCGACGCTGCTGCGGCTCGTCGCCGGTCTCGACCAGCCGAGCGCGGGCCAGGTCCTGATGAACGGACGCGTCGTCAACGACCTCGGTCCGGCCGAGCGCGACGTGGCGATGGTGTTCCAGAACTACTCCCTCTACCCGCACATGACGGTGCGGCGCAACCTCGCCTTCGGCCTGGAGAACCTGCGCCTGCCGCCGGTGCAGATCGCCCAGCGCGTGGACGAGGCGGCGCGCGTGCTCGAGCTGACCGATTTGCTCGAGCGCAAGCCTGCGCAGCTTTCCGGCGGGCAACGTCAGCGCGTTGCGATGGGGCGGGCCATGGTGCGGCAGCCGCAGGTGTTCCTGTTCGACGAGCCGCTGTCGAACTTGGACGCACAGTTGCGGGCATCGATGCGCGTGGAGATCAAGAAGCTGCACCGCCGCCAGCAGCGCACGCTGGTGTACGTCACGCACGATCAGGTCGAGGCGATGACGCTGGCCGACGTGATCGTCGTGATGCGCGCCGGGCGCATCGAACAGGCGGGTTCGCCTGCCGAGGTTTTCGAGCGGCCGGCCAATCAGTTCGTGGCCGGATTCATCGGCTCGCCGGCGATGAACCTGCGTCCGGTGGAGCGGCACGACGGCATGTTCTCGCTCGGCGATGGCGCGCTGCGCATGGCTGCCGAGCACGCGCCTGCGCCCGCGCGCCCGCTGCAGCGTGCCGTGCTCGGCATCCGCCCGGACGACCTGCGGCCGGCGGCCGGGGCCCCGGCCCACTGGCCACGCCTCAGGGCCGCGGCCAAGGTGGTGGAGCCGATGGGCAGCGAGTGCATCGTCACGCTCGGTGCGGGCTCGCTCGAGCTGACCGCTCGTCTTCACGGGCGCAGCCTGCCGAGCGAGGGTGACGCGCTGGAACTGGCCGTCGATCCCGCAACGCTGCACTGGTTCGATCCGCAGTCCGAGCGCGCGCTGTACTCCTGACGAGTGCCCCGCAAACCCCATGAAGACCGTCTTCCTGCTGTTCGACTCGCTGAACTACCTGGCGCTCGAGGCTTTCGGCGGCCTCGAGATCGCGAGTCCGAACTCGCGCCGCCTGGCCGAGCGCGCGGTCTGCTTCGACCGCCACTTCGCCGGCAGCCTGCCGTGCATGCCGGCGCGGCGCGACCTGCACACGGGCCGCCTGTCGTTCCTGCATCGATCCTGGGGGCCGCTCGAGCCCTTCGATGCCTCGGTGGCCGCCCTCCTGCGCCAGGGCGGTGTGTACACGCATCTCGTCTCCGACCACTACCACTACTTCGAGGAAGGCGGAGCCACCTACCACACCCAGTACAACAGCTTCGACTTCATTCGCGGCCAGGAGTCCGACCAGTGGAAGGCGATGGTCAAGCCGCCGCTCGAGCGCTTCCGCGAGAGGTACCACGCGGTCCAGACCCGCTTCGACGAGGACCGGCGCTACCTGCCCAACCTCGTCAACCGCGAGTTCATCCGCGACGAGCAGGACTACCCGGTCGCAGGCTGCTTCCGCTCGGCCTTCGAGTTCCTGGACCGCAACCGCCAGCACGACGGCTGGCTGCTGCACCTGGAATGCTTCGATCCGCATGAGCCGTTCACGGCGCCGGCGCCCTACCGCGAGCGCTACCCCACCGACTACCGCGGCCCGGTGCTCGACTGGCCGCTGTACGCGCGGGTGCGCGAGTCGCCGCACGAGGTGGCCGAGCTGCGCGCCAACTACGCGGCGCTGGTGACGATGTGCGACGCCTACCTCGGCCGGCTGCTCGACTACTTCGACGCGCACGACCTGTGGCGCGACACCGCGTTGGTGCTGACCACCGACCACGGCTTCCTGCTCGGCGAGCACGACTGGTGGGCGAAGAACCGTTGCCCGATGTTCAACGAGATCGCGCACCTGCCGCTCGTCGTCTACCACCCGGACTATGCGCACCGCGCCGGCTCGCGCGTGTCGGCGCTGACGCAGACCACCGACCTGATGCCCACGCTGCTGGACTTCCACGGCCTGCAGCCGCCCGCCACGGTGCTCGGGCGGCCGCTGCGCCACCTGCTCGAAGGCGGCACGGTGCACCACGACGCCGTGCTGTACGGCATGTTCGGCGCGGCCACCAACATCACCGACGGCCGCTACACCTACTTCCGCTATCCGCCGGACATGCGCAAGCAGGAGCTGTACGAATACACGCTGATGCCCACGCACCTGCGCAGCTTCTTCTCGGCGGCCACGCTGAGGCAGGCGCAGCTCGTGCCGCCGTTCGGCTTCACGCAGGAGATTCCGCTGCTCAAGATCCCGGCGCGCCGACTTGCGGACGGGCAGGTCGCGGCGATGGGCACCTACGAGGACTGCACCACCGTGCTGTTCGATCTTCAGGCCGACCCGGGGCAGCTGCGGCCGATCGCCGACGCCGAGGTCGAGCTGCGCCTGCTGCGCACGCTGGCCGACAAGCTGGTGCAACTGGACGCGCCGGACGAGGCCTTCGGCCGCATCGGCCTTCAGCGCCCGCGCTGAGCCCGCGCGGTGCCGCGCGCGCCCGGTGGCCGCGCGCCGGCGCGCACCGGCTCGCAGGCCATCGCCACCAGTTCGCGCAGGGGCGCCAGTTCGGCGCTGTGCTCGCGGTGGCTGATCCCCATGCCGATGCGCCACACCGGGGCCGGCAGGCGCACCGGGGCCAGCCCGGCGGCCGCGGCGCGCTCGCCGAGCTGGGCCGGCAGGATCGCCAGGCTGTTGGATGTGGCCACGGTGGCCAGCAGGGTCTCGAGCGAGGAGCTGCTCAGCAGCATGCGCGGTGCGTCCAGGCCCGCGGCGGCGAACGCCGCTTCGGCGTGCCGATGCCACTGCGGGTCGTCCGCGAAGCCGACGAAGTCGAAGCCTCGCAGATCGGCCATTGCGGCGACGCGGCGCCGGGTCAGGGCATGGCCGCGCCGGCCGTAGGCGAGCATGTCGGCATCGGGCAGCCGCACGGTGCGAAAGCCCTGCGGCAGCGGCTCGCGCGACAGCGACGCCACCAGGACATCGAGCTCGCCGTCGAGCAGCAGGGGAACGAGCTGCTCGGACACGCCGCTTCGCGTGGCGATCTGCAGCCTCGGGAACCGCGCATGCAAGCGGGCCAGCCAGTGCGGCAGGTGGGTCACGCTCCACACCATGCCGGCGCCGATGCGCAGCACGCCGCCGTCGCCGCCGAGCAGCGCGCCGAGCTCGGCTTCGACGCAGCGGGCGCTGTCGACGATGTGCACGGCATGGCGCCGCAGGATCTCGCCCGCCGGCGTCGGCACCACGCCGGCGCTGCGGCGCTCGAAGAGGCTGACCGACAGTGCCGTCTCGAGCACGCGGATGCTTTTGCTCAGGGCCGGCTGGGTTACGCCGCAGCCCTGCGCGGCCTTGCGCAGGCTGCGCGCCTTGCACACCGCGAGGAAGTGCTCGAGGTGGCGCGAGTACAGAAGGCGCAAGGGGGCTCCAGTGGGTTATCGACCGATGAGATTCTGGCGCTTTCGGTCATCAGCGTGGCTGCCTAGACTGCGCGGCGCCATGAAGCTCATCTTCGTTCTCTTCGACTCGCTCGTGCGCAACGCGCTGGGTGCCTACGGCGGCCGCTGGGTGCCGACGCCGAACTTCGACCGCTTCGCGCGGCGCGCGGTGGTGTTCGACAACCACTGGGCAGGCAGCCTGCCGTGCATGCCGGCGCGGCGCGAGATGCACACCGGCCGCTACAACTTCCTGCATCGCGGCTGGGGGCCGCTCGAGCCGTTCGACCGCTCGTGCTTCGCGCGGCTCGGGGCCTCGGGCGTTCATACCCATCTGGTCAGCGACCACTTCCACTACTTCGAGGACGGTGGCGCAACCTATCACCAGCGCTACGACTCGTGGGACTTCATCCGCGGCCAGGAGAACGACAAGTGGAAGGCGATGGTCCAGCCGCCGATCGAGCGCTTCAGGAAGATGTACGACCCGCGCAACTACACGATTCCCGAGGACCGCAAGCGGATGATGCATTGCATCACCCGCGAGTTCATCAAGGACGAAGAAGATTTTCCTTGCGTCAAGTGCTTCCGCGGCGGGCTCGAGTTCCTCGATCGCAACCGCGGCGCCGACCAGTGGCTGCTGCAGATCGAGTGCTTCGATCCGCACGAGCCCTTCTTCGCGCCCCGGCGCTTCCGCGACGCCGCCGGTGTGGACGACAGCCACCCCGTCCTCGACTGGCCGCGCTACGACGCCGTGGTCGAAGACGCGTTCGCCTGCGAGCAGATGCGGGCCAACTTCGGCGCGCTGGTGCGCATGTGCGACCACTACTTCGGCGAACTGCTCGACTACATGGACCGGCACGCGATGTGGGACGACACCGCGCTGGTGCTGACCACCGACCACGGCTTCCTGCTCGCCGAGCACGACTGGTGGGGCAAGTGCCGCATGCCGTTCTACAACGAAGTGGCGCACATTCCGCTGATGATCCACACGCCGGCCACGCGGGCGCATGCCGGGCGGCGCTGCGCGAGCCTGACGCAGACCATCGACCTGGCGCCGACGCTGCTGGACTGCTTCGGGCTCGAGCCCGACGAACAGACCACCGGCCGCTCGCTGCTGCCGCTGCTGGCCGGGGACCGCGCGCTGCGCGACGTGGCGCTGTACGGCATCTTCGGCGGCAGCCTCAACGTCACCGATGGCCGCTACACCTACTTCCACTACCCGGCCGACCTGTCGGGCGAGGGGCTGTACGAGTACACGCTGATGCCCACGCACATGAACCGCATGTTCCCCGTGTCGCAACTGCTGGGCGCGACGCTCGGCCGCGCCTTCGACTTCACGCAGGGCGTGCGGCCGTTGCGCATCCCGGCGCTGCGCCAGGGCGAGCGCCCCGAGCTGAACGGCGGCTTTCTCGATGCCCGCAGCATGCTCTTCGACCTCGACACCGACTACGCGCAGAACCACCCGATCGATCGGCCCGGCGTGGTGGCGCGGCTGCTCGCGGCAGCAAGCGCAGCGATGGAGCGGCACGACGCCCCGCCGGAGATCTTCGATCGCTACCGGCTGCCGCGCGCCACAGCGGCCGCCTAAAGCGCGACCCCACCCGCAAACAAGGAGAACCTCGGATGAACCTGAATCGACGCCACGTCGCCCTCGCCTCGTCTGTTCTGTGCCTCGGCCTGTCTCCGGCAACGCGCGCGGCCGAGACATGGCGCATCATCATGCCCTTCGCCGCCGGCGGCGCCACCGACGTGCTGGCGCGCATGATCGCGGACAAGCTGCGCGAGCAGACGGGCCACACGGTGATCGTCGAGAACATCGTCGGCGCCAACGGCAGCATCGGCACGGCCGCCGCGGCGCGCGCGCCCGCCGACGGCAAGACGATGCTCATCACCTCCGAGGCCTATGCCACGGTCAATCCGCTGCTGTTCAAGGCGACGATGCGCTACGAGCCTTCGGATCTGACGCCCATTTCGCTGCTGGGCGAGCAGCCGGCGGTGCTCTTCACGCATGCCGCAACGGGCATGCGCACGCTGGATGATTTCGTGCGCAAGGCGCGAGCCTCGGGCGTCAGCTACTCGTCGGCCGGCATCGGCTCGACCAGCCACCTGGCCACCGGCTACCTCGCCAGCGTGGTGCCGGGAATGAAGCTCACGCACGTGCCGTTCGCCGGCGGCGCGCCCGCGATCAACGCGGTCATCGGCGGCCAGGTCGATGCGGCCTTCATCATCGCCGGCAACGTCCTGCCCCACGTGCGCGCCGGCAAGCTGGTGCCCATCGCGGTGTCGTCGGCGAAGCGGCTGCCGCAGCTGCCCGACGTGCCGACCGTCGCCGAATCGGGCCACGCGGGTTTCTCGGCCGTGGGGGGCGTGGTGCTGGCGGTGCCCGCGGTCACGCCGCCGGAAACCCGGGCGGCGTTGGCCAAGCTGGTGCGCGAAGCCATGCTGACGGCGCAGATCCAGAATCACCTTCAGGCCAACGGATTCGTGATCCTGAACTCCACCGCCGAAGAGGCGCAGGCCTGGATCGCGCGCGAGACCAGGCTGTGGTCCACGCTGATTCAGGAGCGGCGCATCCTCGAGTAGCCACCTTGCGAGCGGGCCGCGGGGCGGCTTGGTGCTCGCGCGGGTTCGGGCGCTGGCGCTTGTCCGCCGGCTCGGCGCGCCATGGCCAACCAGCGGCTGGAGACGTCCTCGAGCGCGTCGAAGACGCCCCCGAGCTCCTTGCCCTGCGCCGTCAGGCCGTAGGAGACCGCAGGCGGGATCGACGGCACATGGTCGCGATACACGATGCCGCGTTCCTCGAGCAAGCGCAGCCGCTGGGTCAGCACTTTCGCCGACAGGCCTGGAACGGCGCGCAGCAGCGCGCCGAAGCGCATCGGTCCGTCGCGCCGCAGGTGCCAGAGGATGTAGCTGGTCCACGACCCCATCAGCAGGCGCAGCAGCGCGTCGACGGGGCACACGGGCGGCGGCGGTTCGCGCGGCATGGTGGTTACTTCAAGGTACCTACTTGCTCATGGTAACCGACGATCCGAGAATGCGGTCACCCGGAAGGCGTCGCGGCCGGCCGGCAGTGCGGCGGCTTGCGTCGCGAACCCAGTCGAAAGGGCATGAAAGATGATTCTGGTGGTCGGAGGAACGGGAACGATCGGCAGCGAGGTGATACGGCTGCTGCAGCAAGCCAAGGTGCCGTTCAAGGCACTGGTGCGCGATGCCGCCAAGGCGCGCGAGCTGAACGCGCGCGGCGTGGAAACGGTTGCCGGCGACCTGCGCCAGCCGCAGACGCTGCCCGCGGCGCTGCGCGGCGCCGACAAGGTCTTCGCCGTCACGCCGCTCGTGCCGGACCAGGTACAGATGCGTGGCGCGCTCATCGCGGCGGCCAAGGCCGCGGGCGTCAAGCATTTCGTCATGTCCACCGGCATCGGCGCGGCGCCGGATTCGCCGGTGCAGATCGGCCGCTGGCATGGCGAGAACCAGAAGCAGGTGCAGGAGTCCGGCATGGCTTGGACCTTCGTGCAGCCCGGCTTCTTCATGCAGAACCTGCTGATGTACACACAGTCCATGCGCGAGAAGGGCGAGTTCTATATGCCGCTCGGCGAAGGCAAGGTCGGTTGGATCGACGCGCGCGACATCGCCGCCGTGGCCGCACGGGCGCTGACCACGCCCGGGCACGAGAACCGGGCGTATCCGGTGACGGGGCCGCAGGCGTTGAGCGGTGCGGAGGTGGCTGCGGCCCTGAGCGCGGTGGCTGGCCGGCCGGTGCACTATGTCGCGATCACGCTGCAACAGGCCAAGCAGGCGATGACCGGCATGGGCATGCCCGAACCGCTGGCCGATGCGATGAACGAACTTTATGCCCTTGCGCCGCCGGGCCATCTCGCCGGCGTGCTCGACACAGTGCAGACCGTCACGGGGAAGCCGGCGCGCACATTCGGCGAGTTCGCCAAGGACCACGCGTCGGCGTTCAGGTCAGCTTGACACTCGACTTGTTCTGCACGGGCCGAGCCGTCAGGTCGAGACTCCGAACGGGATCGAGCGTCAACAAGAACTCTTCGAGATGCCGGCCAGCAGGTGCCGCACTGCCGGCCCGCCGACCTTGCACAGGTTGAAGCGGCGCCCGTCGAGCATCCAGTGGATGACCAGGCCGTCGATCAAGGCCACCAGCGCGCGGGCCACGTCGGCGGGGCGGGCGTCGGGCGGCAACTCACCCGCGCGTTGGGCTTGCCGCAGCAGCAGCTCGAAGCGCTTGCGCGCTCGGGCCTGCACCGCCAGACGGCGCTCACGGACCGCGCCCAACTCGTTGACATAGGACATCTTCTGGCTCGAGATCGACACGGCGCGTTGCAGCCGTGCGTCCTGCCTGGTGGCGCGCAGCATGTCGGTGGCGATGGCCACTAACTCGGCCAAAGGCGCCCGCGGGGCCGCCGCCCGGTCATCGAGCCAGCGTTGCTCGAAGGGCAGGCTGGCGCGATCCATCAATGCGTTGAAGAGGTCTGCCTTGTCGCGGAAGTGCCAGTACACGGCGCCGCGCGTCACGCCGGCCACCTCTGCGATCTCCTGCAGCGACGCGTCGCTGACCCCGCGCGCGTCGAAGACGACTTCCGCCGCATCCAGCAGCGCCTGACGGGTCCGGAGAGCTTCTTCCTTCGTGCGGCGGGCCATATCTCGGGCGCCCTGGCCGTGCCGGCCCGGGGAACAGGAAACTACATTCGTGTTTGTATATTCGGCCGGCAACGGTTGCCGTAAGGATGCCTGCCGGCTCACCGGGCCACGCCGTCATCCCTCGGTCCAGATGCGGACCGGCTACCCGCCCTGTAGAGCGTGCAGCCGCATGAACAGGTGCACAACATGCGCAGCGTGGGCTTTGCGCTTCTGCGGGCTCGACCTTGCCAGCGGCACCCGGTACATCGAGCGCACGAGGTCCAGCCCCAGCGCCATGCCCAGCAGCAGTTCGGCGCTGTCGGCCGGAGCGGCGCAGGACAGATGACCCGCCGCGTGCGCTGCCTGAAGAAACGACGCCAGAAGTGCATGACCCCGCTCGGGCCCGCGCTGCCAGATGAGCCGCGCATCTCGCCCCGAGGGTGGCAGGTCGGCCAGCACCTGGACATAGCGCCGGTGCCCCGGGCCGGACAAGAACGCCGTGAGGTCGACGACATAGGCTTCCAGCTGCCCCGCCACGTTGGCCGCGCTGCGCGGCGCCGACAGCAGGGCGCGGTTGACCTGCTCGGCGTCATGGGCCACGACCGCTCCCAGCAGGCGTTGGCGATCGGCGAAGCGCCGGTACACGGTGACCTTGGATACACCGGCCTCCAGCGCCACACGCTGCATCGTCACCGCGGCCGGACCTTCGCGCTCGAGCAGTCGGCGCACCACGCGCAGCAGGGCGCGATCGATCGCCGGATCCGAAGGGCGGCCGGGGGACTTGGGGCGTCGCGAAAGCAGCTTCACGGCTTTAAGTTCAGTGTACGCTCGCGTTCAGCAATTGTTCGCTCGCCCCCCTCGGCGATCCTCCCTCCATGACGCCCATTCGATCCGGCCCGCGCGCTGCCGCTGCTGCCGTCTCGCTCTCGTCTGTGCTGATGCTCGCGGCTTGCCAGCGGCCCGCGGAGGCCCCGGCGTCGGACGAGCACCGCATCGTTCAGACCGCCCCCGTGGTGGCGGCCGGCGACACTGCCTTCGGGCTGTCGGGAACCGTGCGCGCGCGTGTCGAGTCGCCCCTGGCCTTCCAGGTCGGCGGGCGCATCGCCGCGCGCCGCGTCGACGCCGGCCAGGCCGTGGCCGCGGGCCAGGTGCTGTTCGAGCTCGACCCGGCGGATCTCGAGCAGGCATTGCGCGCGGCCGAGGCCGACACGATGGCGGCCGATACCTCATGGCGCACGGCCCAGGCCGACCTGGCGCGGGTGCGCGAACTGAAGGCCAGCGCTTTCGTCAGCCAGCAGGCACAGGATCGCGCCGAACTGGCCCAGCGCGAGGCGCGCAGCCGCTTGGACGCAGCTGCCGCGCGGCTCGCGCAGGTGCGCAACACCCGCGCCTACGCGCAGCTGAAGAGCCCGGCCGCGGGGGTGCTGGTCGAGGTGAGCGGCCAGGCCGGCCAAGTGGTGGCCGCCGGCCAGCCTCTGGCCACGCTGGCGCAGCATGGCGCACGCGAGATCGAGGTGCAGCTGCCGGACGGCCTGCCGCCACCCGCGCAGGGTGAAGCTCTGCTGCCAGGCAGTGCGCGCGTGGCACTGCGCCTGCGCGAGGCCGCGCCGGCGGTTGACCCGCTCGGGCGCACGCGGCGCGCGCGCTACGCCGCGCCGGATCTGGGCGCCGAGCGGCCGTTGGGCAGCGTGGTGGCGGTGCGCTTTGCGGTGAGCGGCGGCACCAAGCCCGCCCCGCTGTGGCAGGTGCCCGTAGGCGCGCTGGACGAGCGCGGCCGGGGCCCCCGCGTGTGGCGCGTGCGCGAGGGCCGGCCCGAGCCGGTGCCGGTGGATGTGGTCTCGGTCGACGACCGCAGCGCCACGGTCAGTGCCCCTTTGCAGGCCGGTGAGCGAGTGGTCGCGTTGGGCACGCATCTGCTGAAGGACGGCATGACGGTGCGGGAGCGCACCCGATGAGCCTGTGGAACCTGTCGGCGCTCGCTGTGCGCGAGCGCGCGGTGACGCTGTTCCTGCTGATCGTCTCGGTGGTGGGCGGGCTGTATGCCTTCGTCTCGCTCGGCCGCGCCGAGGACCCAGCCTTCACCGTGCGCGTGATGCTGGTCAACGTGGCCTGGCCCGGCGCCACGCCCGAGCAGTTGCAACAGCAGGTGGTCGATCGACTGGAGAAGCGCATCCAGGAGGTCGAGTACCTCTACCGCATCGAGACCACGGTACGGCCCGGCCAGGCCACGCTGCAGGTGGAGTTCCACGACTACACGCCGCAGGCCAAGGTGCCGCAGCTGTTCTACGAGGTGCGCAAGCGCATGTGGGACGCCGCACGCGAGATGCCGCCCGGCGTCATCGGCCCGATCGCCAACGACGACTTTGCCGACGTCTACTTCAGCCTCTTCGCGCTCACCGCCAAGGGCCTTCCGCTGCCGGAGATGGCGCGCGAGGCCGACCGCCTGCGCGACCGCCTGCAGCGCATCGAAGGCGTACACAAGGCCGTCGTGCTCGGCGAGCGTCCCGAGCGGGTGTACCTGGAGTTCGACAACGCGAGGCTGGTGAACCTGGGCCTGTCGCCGCAGGCCATCTTCGAGGCCATCGACGCGAGCAACCGGCTGCTGCCCACGGGCCGCATCGACACCGCCGGCCCGCGGCTGTACATCCGCCTCGACGCCGACCTCGCCGACCCGCAGGCGCTGGCCGCGCTGCCGATCCGCGCCGGCGACAAGGTGCTGCGCTTGTCGGACATCGCCACCATCCGCCGCGGGCTCGACGATCCGCCGTCGTACCTGGCGCGTGCGCGCGGGCAGGACGCGGTGCTGGTCGGCGTGGTGATGAACCGGGGCGACAACGGGCAGGCGCTGGGTCAGCGGCTGGACGCCTGGCTGCAGGCCGAGCGCGCGGCGCTGCCGCTGGGCATAGAGCTGTCGCAGCTGACCAACCAGGCCGATGCGATCCGCAAGGCCGTCGATCTGTTCCAGATCAAGTTCATGGTGGCCGTGGCGGTGGTGATGGGCGTGAGCATGCTGGCCATCGGGCTGCGCGCGGGCCTGATCGTCGGCATCGCCGTGCCGGTGACGCTGGGCGTGAGCTTCGTCGTGATGCTGCTCAAGGGCATCAACCTCGACCGCATCACGCTGGGGGCGCTGATCATCTCGCTGGGCCTGCTGGTGGACGACGCCATCATCGCCGTGGAGATGATGCTGGTGAAGATCGAGGAAGGCTGGGACAAGGTGCGCGCCGCGGCGCACGCCTGGAGCGTCACCGCCGCGCCGATGCTGTTCGGCACGCTTGTCACGGTGGCGGGCTTCCTGCCGATCGGCTTTGCGCGCTCGGGCGTGGGCGAGTACGCCGGCAACATCTTCTGGGTGCTGGGCGTGAGCCTCCTCGTCTCGTGGCTGGTGGCGGTGGTGTTCGTGCCCTACCTGGGGGTGAAGATGCTGCGCCAGGTGCCGGCGGGCGAGAGCCACAGCCATGGGGCCATCTACGACACGCCGATGTACCGCCGCCTGCGCGCGCTGGTGGCCTGGTGCGTGCGCCAGCGCAAGACGGTGGTGTTCGGCACCGTGGCGCTGCTGGTGCTGTCCGGCGTGGGCATGGCCACCGTGGTGCAGAAGCAGTTCTTCCCCAGCTCCGACCGCCCCGAGGTGCTGGTGGGCGTGTACCTGCCGCAGGGCACCGCGGTGGCGGTCACCGACGCCACCGTGCGCCGGCTCGAGGCCATCATGGCGCCGATGCCCGAGGTCAAGACGCTGTCGGCCTACGTGGGCGCCGGTGCGCCGCGCTTCTTCATCTCGGCCAACCCCGAGCCGCCGAACCCGGCCTTCGGCAAGCTGATCGCCGTGGCGCAGGACGAAGCGGCGCGCGACAAGATCATCAGCAAGCTCGAGCAGCGCATCGGCGACGGCGAGTTCGCCGAAGCGCGCGTGCGCGTGCAGCGGCTGCTGTACGGCCCGCCGGTGATCTGGCCCGTGCAGTTCCGCGTCTTCGGCCCCGATCCGCAGAGCGTGCGCACGTTGGCCTACCGGGTGCGCGAGGTGATGGCCGCCAACCCCCATGTCGTCGATGCCCACCTCGAATGGGACGAGCGGGTGCCGGTGCTGCACCTGCGCACCGACGCCGACCGCCTGCGCCTGATGGGCTTCACGCCGCAGGACGTGGCGCAGCAGCTGCAGTTCCAGCTCGACGGCGCGCCGGTCACCCAGCTGCGGCGCGACACCCGCAGCGTGGAACTGGTGGCGCGCGGTGCCGTCGGCGGGCGACGCCCCGACCCGCAGGCGCTCGCCGGTCTGGAGCTGCTCAGCCGTGATGGCCGCAAGGTGCCCGCGGCGCAACTGGGCACGCTGGAGGTGCGCTACGAGGAGCCGGTGATCAAGCGCTACAACCGCGAGCCCTTCGTCGCCGTGCAGGGCGACATACGCGGTGCGCAGCCCAACGACGTCACCGCCGCGGTGTGGAAGGCGCTCGAGCCCTTGCGCAAGGATCTACCGAGCGGCTACCGCGTCGCCATCGGCGGCTCGGTGGAGCAGTCGGCCAAGGGCGAGGCCTCGATCCAGAAGCTGCAGCCGGTGATGGTGGTGGCCATGCTGCTTTTCATCATGCTCCAGATGCGCTCGTTCGCCGGCACTTTCATGGTGGTGGCCACCGCACCGCTCGGTCTGATCGGCGCGGTGCTCGCGCTGCTGGCCTTCGACAAGCCCTTCGGTTTCGTGGCCCTGCTCGGGCTCACCGGCCTGGCCGGCATCCTGATGCGCAACACGCTGATCCTCACGCAGCAGGTCAACGACAACTTCGAGGCCGGGATGGGTCCCTTCGAAGGCGTGGTCGAGGCTGCGGTGCAGCGTGCGCGACCGGTCGTGCTCACCGCGCTCGCTGCGGTGCTGGCCTTCGTGCCGCTGACGCAGGACAGTTTCTGGGGACCGCTGGCCTACGTGCTGATCGGCGGCGTGGCGGTGGGCACGCTCATCACGCTGCTGTTCGTGCCCGCGCTGTATGCCCTGTGGTTCCGAATCCAGCCGACGACTGTGGCGGCTTGACGCGTCCTTCCCGGGCAGCGCCCTCGCCGCCGTGGCGCTTCAGGGCACGGCCAGTGCTGCCAGCGCCTCGACATAGCCGGAGTCGCGTGACTCGACACCGCCCACCGCTTCGCTCACCCGGTGCAGCAGCCCGTCTTCGAGCCCGTAGACGAAGCCGTGCACTTCGACCCGCTGGCCGCGCTCCCACGCGCGCCGCAGCACCGTGGTGCGGCACACGTTGCTGACCTGCTCGATCACGTTGAGCTCGCACAAGCGCACCCCACGCTCCGAGGGAGACGCTGTGGCTTCGAGCCGGGCTTCGTGCTTGCGCGCGACGTCCTCGATGTGGCGCAGCCAGTTGTCCGCCAGGCCCGTGCGGCGCTGCTCGATCACCGCCTGCACTCCGCCGCAGCCGTAGTGGCCGACCACCAGCACATGCTCGACCTTCAGCACCTCCACGGCATACTGCAGCACCGTCAGGCAGTTCAGGTCGGAGTGCACCACGAGGTTGCCGACGTTGCGGTGCACGAAGATCTCGCCCGGTCGCAGGCCGACGATCTCGTTGGCCGGCACGCGGCTGTCGGAGCAGCCGATCCACAGGTAGCGCGGCGTCTGCTGCCCCGCGAGCCGAGTAAAGAACTGCGGGTCCTCCGCACGGCAGCGGGCCGACCATGCACGGTTGTTGCGAATCAGGGGGTCAATGCTGCACATGCTGCCGCTCCTACGCCGACTCGCCGCCGCGTCAGCGGCCCTTCCACACCGGCTTGCGCTTCTCGGCGAAGGCGCGCGGGCCTTCCTGCGCGTCCTCGCTCGCGTACGCGGCGCGGTAGATGTTGTGCGCCAGCGCCATGCCGGCTTCGCAGCCCGCGCTCATCGCGGTGAGGATGGACTCCTTGCCCGCCATCACCGACAGCGGCGCGTTGTCGCGGATGCGCTCGGCCAGCGCCTGCGCGCGGGCACGCACCGCATCGGGCGTGTCCTCCAGGTAGTTGATGAAGCGCAGCTCGTGAAAGGTCTCGATCGGCTGCAGCTCGCCGGTGAGCACCATCTCCATCAGCAGCGGCTGCGGCAGCATCCACAGCAGCGGGATGGCCCATGGGCTGCCGCGGCCGGCGATGCGCGTCTCGGTGATGCCCACCTGCGTGCCCTTCAGGCCCACGCGCAGGTCCGAGTTGAGCGACAGCATCATGCCGCCGGCGATGAGGTGCCCGGTCATCGCCGCGATGATCGGCTTGGCCACGCGGCGCTGGCGGGCGTGGAACGGGTCCTTCATCTTCGTCAGGATGTCCACGCCCTCCTCCTTCTTGACGCGAGCGGCCTCGCGCAGGTCCAGGCCGGCGCAGAAGGTGCCGCAGTCGGCCGAGGTGAGGATGGCCACGCGCACGCCCGGGTCGGCATCGACCTCGCCCCAGCAGTCGTACAGCCGGTTGGCGGCGGCCGGCGAGAGCGCATTGCGGATCTCGGGGCGGTTGATCTTGACGGTGGCGATGCCGTCGCGCACCTCGTAGACCACGGTATCGGCGTCGTTCATCTCGATGTCCTTGCGGCAGTCGTTGCGTCGGGCATCAACCGCGGGTGACTTTCCACGAGGCCGCCCGTTTGCCCAGGAAGGCGGCGATGCCCTCGGCGGCCTCGGGTGTCTCCCAGGCATCGGCCAGCAGCGCGGCGGTGTAGTCCATGCACTCGCGCGGCGGGCGGCCGATCACGTCGTTGAAGAGCCGCTTGGTGGCCGCGATCGAGCTCACCGGCAGCGACAGCACGAGATCGAGTTCCTCGGCCACCGCGCGATCCAGTTCTTCCGGCGCGACCACGCGGTCCGCGAGGCCGATGCGCTCGGCCTGCGCCGCGTCGATGAACTGCGCCGTCAGCCCGTAGCGCCGTGCGCGCGCCAGCCCCATCCGGCGGGCGACGTAGGGCCCGATGTTGGCAGGCACCAGCCCGAGCCGCGCTTCGGTGAGCGCGAAGCGCGCGGTGCTGGAGGCCACCACCACGTCGCAGATGCAGGTCAAGCCGAAGCCGCCTCCGGTGGCCGGGCCGTTGATGCGCCCGATCACCACCTTGGGCAGATGATCGAACTCGTAGAACAGGTCGGCCAGCGGTCGCGAGTCGGCGATGCGCTGCTCGCGGCTCTGGGCGAGCACCGTCTGCATCCACTTCAGGTCGCCGCCGGCACAGAAGGACTTGCCCTCGCCGGTGAGCACCAGAGCGCGCACCTGGGCATCGGCGGCGACCTCGGCCAGCGCGTGGCGCAGTTCGCGCGTCACGTCCAGACTCAGCGCGTTCTGGATTTCGGGTCGCGCCAGCGTCAGCCGCGCCACCTGCGCGCTGTCACGCGTCAGGCGAATGGATTCGTAGTTCAAGACGTTGCTCCTTGTGGCTGCGGCTGGCTTCGATCGGCGGATGGCACGGGCTCGGCGGCGGCGTCCACCACCGCCACCACCGCCACCACGCGGCCCCGTTCCACCGCCTGCCCCGGGCTCACCGACAGGCTGGCGAGCACGCCATCGTGCTCGGCACAGATCTTCATCTCCATCTTCATCGACTCCATCGTCACCACGACGTCGCCGGCACACACGCGCTGGCCCAGCTGGGCATGGGTCGCGAGGATGGTGCCCATCATCGGCGTGCGCAGCTCGCCGGAGCCGGCGCTGCCCGCCGCCGCCCGGGCCAGGTAAGGCACCACCTCCAGCGCATGGCTGGCGCCGGGCCCCTGCACGAACAAGCTCGTCCCGCGGCGGGCTATGGCGAGCGTGTGCAGCTCGCCGCCCAGCTCGCCGTCCAGCTCGCACTGCCAGAGGCCCCCCGCCTGGGGGCGCAGCGCCAGTCGAAGGCGGGTGTCGCCCACCTGCACCGAGGTGAAACCATCGGGCGCGGGAATGCCCAGGCGTACCTCGTGCTGGCTCGCGCCGTCGCGCAGCAGCAGCGCGGGCACCGCGCTCAGCGGGTCATCTCCGGCATGCATCTGCCAGCCGGTGACGTCGGCGGCCGACCAGGCCCCGCAGTCCGCAGCGCGCGAGCGTTCGTCGAGCATCCACCACAGGCCAGCGGCGGCGACCCGCTCGAGCGGCACGGCGCCGGCCGCCCGTTCCCGCGGCGCCAGCCATTCGTCGATGCTGCGCGTGTGAAAGCTCGCATCGCGCACCGCCGGCTGCGCCAGCAGCCGGCGCAGGAAGTCGGCGTTGGTGGTGACGCCCAGCACGCGCGTGGCCGCGAGCGCCGCCTGCGCACGGTCGATCGCTTCGTCGCGGCTGGCAGCGTGCACCACCAGCTTGGCCAGCAGCGAGTCGTAGTGCGGCGTCACCTCCGAGCCGGCGCGCACGCCGGTTTCGACGCGCACGCCGCCGCCCGGGAAGGCGATCTGCTCGATGCGGCCGGTGGCGGGCAGGAAGTCGCGCTCGGCGTCTTCGGCGCACAGCCGCGCCTCCACCGCATGGCCGCGCACGCGCACATCGGCCTGGCGCACCGGCAGGCCAACGCCTGTGGCCACGCGCAGCATCAGCTCGACGATGTCGATGCCGGTCACCTCCTCGGTGACCGGGTGTTCCACCTGAAGACGCGGGTTGACCTCGAGGAACCAGTGCCGATCGCCGGCGACGAGGAACTCGACCGTGCCCACGCCGCGGTAGTTGAGCCGGCGCGCCAGGCACAGCGCATCGTCGAGCAATTGCTCGCGCAGCCCAGCGGGCAACGGCGCGGCGGGCGCCTCCTCGATCAGCTTCTGGTGGCGGCGCTGCAGCGTGCACTCGCGCTCGTACAGGTGGATCACCTCGCCGCGCCCGTCGCCGGCGATCTGCACCTCGACGTGGCGCCCGCGCTCGACGTAGGGTTCGACGATCAGCGCCGCATCGGCGAAGGCGCTGCGCGCCTCGCGCATCGCGGTGCCGATGGCGGCGTGCAGCTCGCGCGCGTGGCGCACCACGTGCATGCCCTTGCCGCCGCCACCGGCCGCAGGCTTGAGCAGCACCGGCAGCGACAGCGCCCGCGCGCGCGCGGCCACCACCTCGATCTCGGTGCTGGCCTCTTCGCCGCCGCCGAGCACCGGCACGCCGGCCGCGCGCGCCTGGGCCTTGGCCTCGCCCTTGTGGCCGAAGCGGCGCAGCGTGTCAGCCGTGGGGCCGATGAACACCAGCCCCGCGGCTTCCACGGCTTCAGAGAAGGCCGGGTTCTCGGCCAGGAAACCGTAGCCGGGGTGGATGGCCTCGGCACCGGTGCGACGGGCCGCGTCGATGATGGCCCCGATGCGCAGGTAGCTGTCGGTGGCGCTGGCCCCGCCGATGCCGATCGACACGTCCATCAGCGACGGGTGCAGCGCATCGCGGTCGGCGCTGGAGTGCACGCCGATCGGCGCGATGCCCAGCCGCCGGCAGGTGCGGGCAATGCGGCAAGCGATCTCACCGCGGTTGGCGATCAGGACGCGGCGGAACATCAACGGCCGCTCCAGCGCGGCGGCCGCTTTTCGTTGAAGGCGCGCACGCCTTCGAGCCGATCCTGCGACGACACGAGCACGTTGTAGGCCGCGATGTCGAGCGCGTAGCCGCTGTGGAAGTCGACCTCGCCGCCGCGCGAGGCGGCGACCTTGGCGTAGTGCACTGCCATCGGCGCCGCCAGCGCCACCTCGCGCGCCTCGGCCACCGCGGCGGCCAGCGCCTGGCCGGGCTCGGCGAGCGTGGTCACGATGTTCCACTGCGCCGCCTGCTCGGCGGAGAAGCGCCGCGCGGTCAGCAGCAGCTGCTTGGCGCGGCGCGCACCGGCGGCGCGCACCAGGTTCTGGATGCCGCCGCCGCCGGGCATGATGCCGCGGCGAACCTCGGGCAGGGAGAACACCGCCGAGCGCGCAGCGACGATCCAGTCGCACATCAGCGCCAGCTCGCAGCCGCCGCCGTGGGCGTGGCCCTCGACGGCGGCGATCACCGGCGCCGGGAAGTCTTTCACCGCCAGCAGCACCTCCTCGGCCAGCTGGTGCTGGCGCCGCCACTGATGGTCGGTCATGCCATCGCGCTGCTTCAAGTCACCACCGGTGCTGAACGCGCGCTCACCCTCGCCGGCGACGACGAGCACGCGCAAGCCGTCGTCGAAGGCCAGCTCGTGCAGCGCCGCGCGCAGCTCGACGAACATCTGCGTGTTCATCGCGTTCATCACCTCGGGCCGGTTCAGCACCAGGCAGCGCACGCCCTCTTCGGGGGCGGTGCCGGGGGCGGGCTCGACGCGCAGGGTTTCGTAGGTGGCCATCGTGCGGATGCTCAGTACGAGCGCGGCATGCCCAGCAGGTGTTCGGCCACCTGCGCGAGCACCAGGTTGTTGGAGATCGGCGCGGTGCGGAACAGGCGGCTTTCCTTCCACTTGCGCTCGATGTCGAAGTCGCAGGCCACGCCGTAGCCGCCGAAGGTGGTCATCGCGGCCTCGGCGGCCTCCCACGCGGCCTCGCTGGCGAGGTACTTCACCATCGTGGCTTCACGCCCGCACGGCTGGCCGGTGTCGAAGAGGGTGGCCGCCTTGTTGCGCATCAGCTCGGCCGCCTCGACGTTCATGTGGGCGCGCGCGATCGGGAACTGCACGCCCTGGTTGGAACCGATCGGGCGGTCGAAGACGATGCGCTCGCGCCCGTAGGCCGCGGCTTTGCCGATGAACCAGTGGCCGTCGCCGATAGCCTCGCTGGCCACCAGCAACCGCTCGGAATGAAGCGAATCGAGCAGGTAGTGAAAGCCCTTGCCCTCTTCGCCGATGCGGTCGTCGTCGCTCAGCTCGAGGTTGTCGATGAACACCTGGAAGGTGTGGTGGTTGATCATCGTGCGGATCGGCCGCGCGTCGAGCGCCTTGCCGGCCTTGGCGATGTCGATGAGGAACAGGCTCAGGCCGTCGGTCTTCTTCTTCACCTCCTCGATCGGCGTCGTGCGCGCGATCAGCAGGTACAGGTGCGAGTGGCTGTAGCGCGAGGTCCAGATCTTCTGCCCGTTGAGCACGTAGCCGCCCGGCACGCGGCGTGCGAAGGTCTTGATCGCCAGCGTGTTGGAGCCGGCGTCCGGCTCGGTCACGCCGAAGGCCTGCAGGCGCAGGCTGCCGTCGGCGATGCGCGGCAGCGTGCGGCGCTTCTGCGCCTCGCTGCCGTGGCGCATGATCGACGCCATCGTGTACATCTGCGCGTGGCAATGCACCGCGCTGCCGCCGTTCTGGTTGATCTCCTGCAGGATCAGACAGGCATCGAGAAGCGGCAG
>WBZL01000910.1_pt1 | contig 32543 bp, 21 predicted proteins | sample 5204291 | NCBI WGS metagenome assembly WBZL01 (sample SAMN12344345, study PRJNA552823) | activated sludge metagenome | biome: Activated sludge suspended growth; feature: Nitrification reactor; material: Wastewater; isolation source: activated sludge from nitrification reactor of wastewater...
TGCCATCAAAAAGCATTGTCATCTATAAATTCGTCGATACAATTAATGAGCTTGCCAGAAAATTATCATGTCGAAAATATTACAAGCGGTTGCTGTGGCATGGCAGGCAGCTTTGGCTATGAGAAAGAACATTTTGAAGTAAGCATGCAAGTTGGTGAATTGGTATTGTTTCCTGCTGTTCGTAATGCACCAGCAGAAACGATTATTGCGGCACCAGGTACAAGTTGTAGGCATCAAATAAAAGATGGCACTCAAAAACACGCATTGCATCCAATAGAAGTATTGTATGAAGCATTGCTATAATCAATTATTCTAATGCCATTTTTATGCTGATTATTTTTATACGAATGTTAATTTTTTCGGTGTATTTCAGTTAACCAGCGTAATATAAAAAATGCTTAGTTTTATCGCACGTCAATAAACGCATTTATATTATGCAGAGTATTCAAATTTATACAGTCAAAGTTTTTATCAATGTAGTTCGCAATATTTTATTTGTACATAAAACCGAACCGAATACCGTGCGTGTAGCTTTTGAGCGCTTATCTAACATTACCAAATATCCACGATTTGTAAAGAAAGAAGAATTAAATTATGCTGGCTGCGAAGCAGCTTGGTTCACACCTGATGGATATATCAAATCAAAAACAATTCTTTATTTACATGGAGGCGGTTATGTTGTTGGTTCATACAATACACATCGAGCGCTGATTGCACGCATTGCAAGGGCAGCAGCTTGTAAAACATTAGCAATAAATTATAGAAAGGCGCCAGAACATCATTATCCATTAGCGATAGAAGATGCGCTGAATACATATAAGCAGATGATTGCTGATGGTTATGAAAATATTTTTATTATGGGCGATTCTGCTGGTGGTGGTTTGACCTTGGCCTTATTGCAATTAATTAAAAAACATCAGCTGCCAAAAGCAGCAGGTAGCGTGCTTTTATCACCATGGACAGACTTGACCATGAGTGGCGATAGTATTAGAACAAAAAAAGATGTAGATCCACTCATTACACCACAGCTAATTGAAATATTTGCAAAGCGTTACTTTGCAGAGGCTGACCCAAAAGACCCATTGATATCACCTTTATTTGCAGATGTTTCCGATTTCCCACCGACTTTAATCCAAGTAGGCACCAACGAAGTATTACTCGATGATTCTACTCGATTGGCAAAGAAAATGAATGATGCTGGCGTGCCAGTGCAATTAGAAATATATAAAAACATGATGCACGTTTGGCAATACTTAGGTGGCATTGTTCCGGAAGCTAATAAAGCAATTGATGAAATTGGGACGTTTGTAAAGTCAATTAGTGTCAGCACAACATCTGATAATTTAGATCGCGCGAATATTTATTAGTTACAGGCAAGCAAAAATCAAAACTCGTATGAAAAGAATATTTATTTTACTGACTTCAATTTTAGTTTTTTCCTGCAATCAAAACGCTAAAACTAATCAAGACGAAAAATTAGAAACAGAACCTAATACAAAATCTGAAACAAAAATGACTGAAAATTTAGATTGGTTAACCGGAAATTGGAAAAGACTGAACGAAGAAGCCGGAAAAGAAACTTTTGAAAATTGGAAGAAAATTAGTCCAAGTGAATACTCTGGAATTGGATTTACAATTCAAAAAGGAGACACAATAAGCCAAGAAAAAATGGACATAATCGAAACTAGTGGAAAATGGACTTTATTTGTTAAAATGCCAAACGATAAAGAAGCAACAAAGTTTGAAATGACTGAACTGAAATACAACGAATTTGTTTGTGTTAATGATTCTATTGATTTCCCGAAGAAAATTAAATATTGGACTGACGGAGAAAAAATTAAAGCAAAAATATCTAACGAAGAAATGGAAATTCCTTTTGAGTTTTCAAGAATTAAATAAAGATAAATTGCCTGCATATAACAATCGGTTTTGCGTCAGGCGGGGTAAACGTCTTCGATTGAACAATTTTTACTAATTTTAGGATGTCGGCTTCGATTAACGTTTTGTGCTGGAAATTTCGCCCGAACGCAAATCCGACAGACGTTGATGATAATGCTCTAAAGACTGTATTTTTAATAAACATTCTTAATTATGAAAAATTTTATTGTACTATTTGTATTGTTAATAAAATTCAGTTTCATACTAGGTCAAAATTGTATAGATTCTTTATCAGATAACAATGTATTAATTCTTAAAAATCCTAATTCAATACTAAAATTTGCATCTATAAAGAATAATAAATCTGACTTTTTTCTTTTAAAATGTAAAGACAATAAAATCAGTTCTGAACATCTAAATTCATTTAAAGAGAAGAGTTTATGTATTTGGAATGACAAAAAGTTAAAAAGAAATAAAAGGTCAATAATTGCAAATAGTGTAATTGGAGGAGTCTTATTAATTCCAGTTTTTGCGACAATTAAAAATCTTCGGAATGACAGAGAACCTATTGGTCCATTAATTACAATATTTAGTTTAGCACCAATTTCAAGTACATTTGGTATAACAGCAATTGGACTTGGAATAAAAAGAGCAGTAATTCTTAAAAAATCAAAGAAAAATATTTTGAAATGTAATTTCTAAATATAGAATAAAGCATACCACAAAAAAAACACTAGTTGTGGTAGATTTGTTGATTCAAGTTTTGTGCATTATATTTAATTTGTAAATAAGTGTTGATTGGTGAAAAAATACGCACAACAAACGCCAATTTTCAGCCGTTAAACTCTCTTCTTGATTCTAATTTTTATTATCAAAAATTATCAAGTTCAATTTCTTTTGTTAGTCTATTTGATTGCTTATTATAAATAATAATTAAACCTTTACAGGAACACATTTTTTACAAAAAATAAAATTGTAAATTGCACTGATAAAACAATATAGTGTCCACGCAAATTTTAACACACCACGAAGCAATACAATTAGAGTGCGGCATTACCTTGCCTAAGGTAGATATTGCCTATTCTACATTTGGAGAAATGAATGCAGATAAAACAAACGTGGTTTGGATTTGTCATGCTTTTTCTGCTAATTCTAATCCAGAAGAATGGTGGCCAGGCATGGTCGGTGAAGGCCTATTTTTAGATCCTAAAAAATATTTTATTGTCTGCGCAAATATGTTAGGTTCTTGCTATGGAACGACAGGCCCATTGTCTGAAAATCCTGTTACTGGTAAAAAATATTATAAAGATTTTCCGACTGTAACAGTGCGCGACATGGTGCAAACGCTTACCATCTTACGCAAACATTTAGGCATAGAAAAAATATTTTTTGCATGTGGTTTTTCTATGGGTGGCCAGCAATTATTAGAGTTTGTCATTCAAGAACCAGATATTTTTGAAAATATTTTATTAGGCGCAACCAATATACAGCATTCGCCTTGGGGCATTGCATTCAACGAATCACAGCGTATGGCCATTGAAGCAGATACTACATTTGGCGATGACAGCGATGTTGCTGGTTTGAATGGCATGAAAGCAGCACGTAGTATTGGTTTAATCTCGTATAGAAATTACAAAGCATATAATATTACACAAGCTGAGCCTGATAATAATAAATTGGAAAATTATAAAGCCTGTTCTTATCAGCGTTATCAAGGTGAGAAGCTGGCAAAACGCTTTAATGCCTATTCTTATCACATCTTGTCTAAGGCAATGGACAACCATAATATCACACGCAATAGAGGCAATGCAAAAGATGTATTGTCTGCCGTGAAATGCAATGTACTTGTGTTAGGAATTACTTCCGATTATTTGTATCCATTGGAAGAACAACAATTGTTGGCACGCTTGATTCCGCATAGCATGTTTGTAGAAATAGACTCAGATTATGGGCACGATGGTTTTTTAATCGAGAATGAGCAAATGTCTAAAATTTTAAGCGCATTTTTGAAAGTGTAATTAGCTTTCCATTTCTTTTAAAAACTTTGGCCACAATAATTTTTCGGCACTAGAAAAAAAGAAACCACGATGTCCAAATTTTTTGATGTCATAATCAGCAGCATATAAAGTTTCTATGGATTTGTCGGCTTGTGTATATAAATCTAAAATAAAGCGGCAACTTTTACGATTGGCAATTGCATCGTCAGCCAAATGGAATGCTTTCACAGGTGCCGTAATTGTATGGTAATATGATGGTATCTTTTTTTCTTCGAAATAGCTTGTGAAAAAATCAGGACGATAGCACCAGCTACGCAATTCTAAAATTATCTGTTTAGGAAAACCGCCACTAATGCCAAATGCAGCATTGTTCATATAGCCATATTTCCAAATAGAAAATGGAACAATTATTTTCCAAAGAAAAAAGATGGCTATTCTCATAGCCAAAGAAAGATTTTTTACATAGCCATTTGCGCAAGCTACTAAATATATTTTTTCAAATGCTGTTGCATTTTTAGTATAGCCTATAAACTGCCCGCCAGAGCTATGGCCAACAGCATATTTCTTTAATGTTGGATAGTTGTCGATAATAAATGCCGTAACACTTTCTATATCCTTCAACCAAACAGCATGTGTCACGTTTGATTGGTAATTATCGGCATCTGTATAGTCGTAAGTAATAGTGACGTATCCATTTTTTGTCATGTATTCAGCAAATTTCCAGTATATTTTTTGAGGAATACAGGTACCTGTGTTTATTTGCACTATGCCTTTGATGTTGTCATTGGGTGTGCGAACGGTGAGCATAATTTCATGACCAGAAGTAGAAGCAATTGCGATATTGGTTGTTGTCATAGCATTTAAAAATACTAAAATGATTTTGTAGTGCTTAATTAAATATTGAAATTTCTATTTTTATCAGTGTTGCATTTACCACTTTAATTCAGCATATTTATTTATTAAATTCAAGCTTTGCATTTTTGAAATAGCATGTAGTTGTGGTAATTTTAATAGACACTTTTCAATGACAAGAAAAACGATAATTTTAATAGGTTTCATTGGACTTAAATTCTTGCTGCAATACTTTCTAATAAGTAGTGAATATGAACTGCAAAGAGATGAGTTTTTGCATCTTGACCAAGCCAATCATTTAGCTTGGGGTTATCTTTCAGTTCCACCTTTTACATCTTGGATATCCTACATTATTCAAATGTTAGGTAACTCAATTTTTTGGGTAAAATTTTTCCCAGCTTTGTTTGGTGCTTTGACTATCTATGTGGTTTGGAAAGCAATAGAGGAATTAGGAGGAAATTTATTCGCATTGATTTTGGGTGCAAATTGTGTTTTGTTTTCAGCACTATTGCGATTAAATACGCTGTATCAACCCAATTCTTTTGATGTCTTAAGTTGGACGGTTTTTTACTTCATTCTACTAAAATATATCAAAACAGATGATGACAAATGGCTTTATATTGGAGCGACAGTATTTGCACTTGGCTTTTTAAATAAATATAATATTGTTTTTCTATTGATTGGACTTTCGCCATCTTTATTGCTTACAGAACATAGAAAAATATTTTTAAAACCTACTTTGTATTTTGCTATTTTATTAGGATTGTTGCTAATCTTACCAAATCTTATATGGCAATACAATAACAATTTTCCAGTCTTTAAGCACTTAAATCAATTAGCACAAATTCAATTAGTAAATGTTAATAGATTTGATTTTTTGAAAAATCAATTGCTCTTTTTTATAGGTTCACTCATTGTCATCTTTTCATCATTTTATGCCTTCTTTTTTTATAAACCTTATCAAAAATATCGGATTTTCTTTTTCTCGATAATCTTTACATTAACAGCCTTTCTTTACTTTAAAGCAAAAGATTATTATGCCATTGGTATTTATCCTATTTACATTGCCTTTGGCTCTGTTTTTCTTGCAGATGTATTAAAAGGCGCTCGGAAAAAATTTCTACAACCAATTGTAATTGTAATTCCGCTGCTTTTATTTATTCCAATTTATAATGTTGCATTTCCAAATAAAAGTCCAGCGTACATAATTCAGCATTCAGACAACTACAAAAAGTTGGGTATGTTGCGTTGGGAAGATGGTAAAGATCATTCATTACCACAGGACTTTGCAGATATGCTTGGTTGGAAAGAATTAGCACAGAAAGTTGATAGAATTTATTTAAGTTTAGCAAACAAAAATAATACGCTTATTCTTTGCGATAATTACGGACAGGCAGGAGCAATAAATTTTTATACGAACCAAAAATTACGAGCAGTTTCATTTAATGCTGACTACATAGATTGGTTTGATTTAACTAAAAAATATGAAAACTTAATTAGCGTAAAAGAAGCAGAAGAAGGAAGTGTTGAATTTCAAGAAACAGCGCCATTTTTTCTACATTCATCGCTTGCAGACTCAATAAGTAATCAATATGCCAGAGAATTTGGGACGAGGATATTTGTTTTCAAAGGTGCAAAAATTGACATTAGGCAAAGAATTAAAAATGAAATTGATGAAAATAAAAACTAAGGCTAAGAAGGCTTGGCATCAGCCATATAGCCAAGCTGAAAAACTTTAAACATAGATACATCTTGATTCCAACAATAGTACACGATTTTTATAAATTATTCTATCCAGCGATTTGTGGTGGCTGCGATACTACTTTAGCAAAAGGTGAGCAGCAGCTTTGTTTTCATTGCAGATTGGCATTGCCGTTTACACAGTTTGAAAAAATCCAGAATAATCCTGTCGAACAATTATTTTTCGGACGAGTGCCAATTGAATTCGGCACTGCTTTGCTTTATTTTTCAAAAGCAGAAATGGTGCAACAGATTATGCATAATATAAAATATAACGATAAAAAAGATTTAGCTCAATTGCTTGGAAAAATATTAGGTGAACGCTTACAAAATATTGCAAGCCTACACGACGTTACTGCAATAGTGCCTGTGCCATTACACGAACGAAAATTACGAATGCGTGGATATAACCAAAGTGAATGTTTAGCAGAAGGTATTAATGAAATTTTGAAAGTGGACATAGTAGTAAATGGAATACAACGCATAAAACATACAGATTCGCAAACCAATAAAAACATGATAGAACGCTGGGAAAATGTAAAAGATGCTTTTGAAATAAAACAAATTGAAAAACTGAAAAATAAACACATACTTTTGCTTGATGATGTGCTAACGACTGGTGCTACACTAGAAGCATGTGCGCTTACATTAATTGAAAAAGCAAATTGCAAAGTAAGTATTGCTACATTGGCCTTTGTTGCCGACTAATTATTTGATGAATTGATTATCTTTGATACGGATGAAAAGAACAGCAATAATTTTTGAGAAATTTATAGCATACAGAATGCTATTGCTTTTTGGTGTTTTATTTATTTTTTCCTTTACAGCATGTAAAAAAGAACAGCTCAATACTTCATCAGGTATTTCTTTTTCTACAGATACTTTATCTTTCGATACACTATTTTCAACATTGGGTTCGACTACTCGATTTTTTACCATAAAAAATACGCATAAACAAGCTATAAAAATTTCCAATATACAACTCGCAGGCGGCATAACTTCGCCATATAGAATTAATGTTGATGGCGATGCTGGTACTTCATTTAATGATATCGAAATTCCAGCAAAAGATAGTATTTATGTTTTTGTAGAAGTAACAATTAATCCAACGGCAGCTAATTTGCCATTTATAGTGGAAGATTCAGTACAGTTTCAAACCAATGGCATTTTACAGCAAGTACAATTAAATGCATACGGTCAAAATGCTCATTTTTTTAACGGCGATTCTATTGAGAATAACACAGTTTGGAACGACGATTTGCCATATGTAATTCTGAACTACTTGCAAATAAAACCGGGTGCTTCGCTAAGCATTCAAGCTGGCTGCGATGTCTATTTTGGAAGCAATGCAGCATTGCTAGTAGAAGGCGATTTGAATGTGAACGGCACAGACACATCGAACATGGTTACATTCCGTGGCGTGCGTTTAGATAAAGATATTGCCGACAGAAGCTATGACGATTTTCCAGGTCAATATGCAGGCGTTTTTTTTCTGAGAAATAGCAATGGAAATATTGAGTACCTCAATATGCGTAATTCATTATATGGAATTAATGTTGGCAACATCAAAACATCAGATGACCCAGATGAAAACTTAGCGGCACTGCAAGCAATGAGTATTAGCAATGCACCAACATTGACCATTAAAAATTCAAAAATTTATAACCATGCTTTTTATGGCTTATTTGGCTTTTTAGGAAAAATATATGCAGAGAATACATTGATATATAATTGCGGAAAAAATGTCGTCGGCTTGTTTGATGGTGGCGATTATCAATTTTTAAATTGCACGTTTTACAATAGAAGTTCTGCTTATATTTCACATGCTAAAGAACCTTTATTGTACATGAATGATTATTTTAAAATTGGCGATAATACGTATGTTATTGCAGATGCGGCAACAGCAGTATTTGAAAATTGTATCGTATCAGGCACCCTTGAAGAGGAAATTATAAAAGACGATATCACACAAAATCCATTGCCTATTTCTTTGAGCTTTGACCACTGTGTGGTGAAAACAAAAGAGCCTTTGAATGCACCAACATTCCTTAATTGTAAAAATGAAAATCCTATTTTTAAAGATATTTTCAAAAATGATTTCCATCTCAAATCTACATCGCCATGCGTAGGCTTTAGTACTTCCAATTTTCCAATAATTGACATTGATGGTTTTGCTAGAGCGAACACGCCAACAGATTGCGGAGCATATATTTTTCAGTAATGCACACATAGTAATAATTTGCTATTGACCACCTGTTTTTTTTATGCTAACTTGTTGATGTGAAAATTATATTCAGCAAGTTTTTACATAATATCTATTATAGCTTTCCGATACAATTATTCATCTTGCATTGGAATAAGCATTTGTTTGTATTGCTGTTTTGGATAATTTTATTTCTATCCGTTTCGCAATCTTTTGGCGTAAGCTACGGCATTCCACTTTTGTTCCTTGATCCTGAATATGTAGGACACGTTAATTTCTTGAGCTTTGTGATTGTTGGTTTTTCAATGGGCGGTTTTATCATGGCGTGGAATATGTCTTTCTATGTGTTGAATAGTTATCGATTTGAGTTTTTGGCGTCTCAAGTAAATCCGTTTGTGCAGTTTTGTTGGAATAACTTTATTATTCCATTCTCGTTTGTCATTGTGTATATCGTGCAGTTAGTAAAATTTCAACACGCTGAAGCGCTATTGCCAGCAGGGAAAATTGTGGCAAATGTAATCGCATTACTTTGTGGAAATTTATTGATGATTATTGTTTCCAGCCTTTTCTTTGTTTTGTTTAATCATGATGTAGAAACATTTTTAGCTAAGCTAAGCGATAAAGCAAAAACATCTTTACTCGGTAAAAAAATACATTTAGATAAATTGGAATTCGGCACCACCTCAGCAGCACAGTGGCAAGTAGAGAAATTTATTGCCTTTCCATTTTCTATAAAAACTGTTCGAAATGCCGATTTTTATGATAAAAAATTAGTCGCAAAAGTATTATCGCACCACCATAGAAATGCGATTTTGTTTCAATGTTTAGCCATTTGTGGTTTATTGTTATTAGGTAAATTAATGGACAATCCATATTTCAGATTGCCAGCAAGTTCAGCGATATTCTTGATTTTTTCTGTGCTTGTTGTGTTTTTTTCTTTCTTGTCATTTTGGTTTCGCACATGGCGAACTGTTGTTGTCATTGTCTTCTTTTTTATTCTAAATATTTTGACGCAATACGATCTTGTTGTATATAAACATAAATTGTACGGTCTAAATTATTCTGCCCAAAAAATTAGCTATAATAATGAAGTGATAAATAATGCAGTGCACAAGCCACTCGTAGATGCTGATATTATTGCTACTAAAAAAATATTAGAAAATTGGAAGAAAAAAATGCACGATAAATATGGCGAAACAAAACCTAAAATGCTATTCGTCAATACGGCTGGCGGTGGTTTAAAAGCTGCATATTGGACTTTTTATTTATTGCAACAATTAGAAAATAAAACACAACAAAAATTATTTGACCATACTATGCTCATGACGGGCGCATCTGGTGGAATGATTGGTGCTGCTTACTTCAGAGAATTGTATTTACAACAAGCTACTCGGCCATCTGTAAATTATTTAGACACAACTTATTTGTATAATATTGGACTGGATTTACTGAACGGAATGGCAACATCTATTGCCACAAATGACATTTTTTATCCTTGGCAATCCTATTCTTATGGTGGTTATAAGTATAAAAAAGATAGAGCTTATATGTTTGATAAAAAGCTCAATGAGAATACAAATTTTGTGTTGTCGAAATTATTGCTCGATTATAAACAGCCAGAAACAAAAGCTCAAATTCCAATGATGATTTTAAGCGCGACCATCATAAATGACCAACGTTTTTTATTTTTCTCGCCCCAATCTATTTCTTATTTAATAAAACCATACATTAAAAATTCAAAAGGCTATGTCGATGATATGTCAACAGATGCTATTGAATTTAGACGTTTCTTTAAAACACAAGGCGCTGATAGTATTAATTTTATTGATGCTTTGCGCACAAATGCCACCTATCCATACATTATGCCTGCCGTGTATTTGCCAACCACACCAGAGATAAAAGCCATGGATGCAGGCATACGCGAAAACTCTGGATTGGCTGTATCTACAAGGTTTTACAGCGTATTTAAAGATTGGATAGATGCGAATACTTCAGGTGTGGTGTTTCTGTCATTTCGTGTTGATAATAAATTACACGATTTTACTGCACAAAAAAAACAAACGTACTTGTCAGAATTATTGTCGCCCGTAGGTAGCATTTTTAATAATTTTATTCTATTGCAAGATTATAATTCTGATGTGAGTTTAGCCTACTTAGAAAATGCGAGTAGCACTGATATTAATGTGCTCAATTTTAATTATGACCAAACGAGTAAACGCAAAAAAGCATCGATGAGTTGGCATTTGACCACTGATGAAAAACGTGATATAAAAAGCGCATTTTATCAAAAGAATAATCAATTAATGCTGGAGAAATTAAACGAATTGCTTCAATAGGAAATGCTATATCAATTCCAATAACACAATATTTTCAATGTGAAAGGTATGTGGAAACATATCGACAGGTCGGCAACGCGTTACTTTGTATTTTTCTGAAAACAATAACACATCGCGTGCTTGAGTTGAAGGATTGCAACTCACATATACAATCTTTTTCGGTGCAGCTTCCAGCAATACATTTACCACTTTTTCGTGCAAGCCAGCACGTGGCGGATCAAGCACTACAATGTCTGGCGTTGCATGTACTGCAATAAATTCTGGTTTTAAAATATCTTCGCAAGTGCCTACATAAAAATCGCAATTTTCGATTTGGTTTAATGCTGCATTCTCTTTTGCATCATCAATGGCATCAAGTATTTGCTCTATGCCAAGCACTTTCTTGCAGTCATCGGCAATATATAAAGCAATACTTCCAGTGCCACAATATAAATCATACACAAAGTCGTTTTTGCTAAATCCACCAAATTCTTTTACTAAATCATACAGCCTTTTGGCTTGTCTGCTATTGGTTTGAAAAAATGATTTCGGACTAATTTTATATTTTATATTTCCAAGCTGCTCGATGATATGATTTTTGTTGTTGTAGCAAATCACATCTTGATCATAAATCGTATCATTCTTCTTAGTGTTAATGATATAATTTAGAGAGCTAATGTAAGGAAATGTATTTTGTAGATAATCCATCATGGCAGTAATTTCAGGCATTTTGTTTTCTGCAAAACACACAGTCACCATCATTTCATCAAGCGTCGAACTTCTAAAAATTAAATTGCGCATCAAGCCTTCGTGATGCTTTAAATTGTAAAAAGTATATTGATGTTGAATAGCAAACGAATAGACAGCATTGCGAATGGTATTTACTTTTTCATCTTGCAGATAACAGGTGTTAATATGCAAAATGGATGCGAAATTTCCTGCGGTATGGAAGCCTAATGCATTTCTGTTAAACGACTCACCACTATCGATTTGCTCACGCGTAAGCCACACGCGATTCGAAAATGTAAACTCCAATTTATTGCGATAAAATTCTGTTGCCTCACAAGCCAGAATAGGTTCGACGTTTTCCAGCTCAATTTTTCCAATTCTTCGAAATGCATCGAGCACCAACTGATGCTTCATTTCTACTTGGTAAGCATAGTCAACATGCTGCCACTTACAGCCACCACAAGTGCCAAAATGTTCACAAAAAAAATCTTTACGATGTGCAGATGCTTCTACCAATGTATCAATTTCGGCAACACCAAAATCCTTTTTCTTTTTTGTTACTTTAGCATGTATAACATCGCCTGGAATGGCTTTATCGATAAACCATACAAAATTATCTACTCGAGCAAGCCCTTTGCCTTCGGCAGCAATTGCTGTTACTGCTACATTTTCAATAATTGGATATTCTACTTTCTTTTTACGTCGCATATTTCTAAAAACTTGTTAAAATTAATCAAATAAATAATGACTTTGCTGTGTAGATATTAAAGTCTGATAAAATTCAATACATTTGTTATAAATCCAATGATATGAAAAAAGCTCTACTCACGATTTTCGCTATTTCTTCTTTCGCCATAACAACAGCTTTCTCGCAATCAGAAACATTGTTTACAGTTGGCGACACGAAAGTAAAAAAATCAGAGTTTGAATATATCTACAAGAAAAATAATTTTTCCAACAAAGCAGATTTTAGCAAAAAATCACTCGATGATTATTTGAATTTATATGTCAATTTTAGGTTGAAGGTGAAAGAAGCTATGGCGCAAGGATTAGACACAGGTAGCCGTTTTAAAGAAGAGCTTACTGTGTATGAAAAGCAATTGTTAGAATCATACGTAGAAAAAGATGTATTGGATAAACTTGTCAAACAAGAATTTGAACGCTCAAAAACAGACGTGCAATTGAGTCATATTTTCTTTAGTAATAGCAATGGTGATGAACAAGCATTAGAAAAAGCTAATGAAGCCTATGCTAAATTAAAAGCAGTCGCAGCATTTAGTGAAGTCGCCAAAACATCAGATGATAAATCGACAGCATCGCAAGGCGGAAAAGTAGGCTGGATGAATAGTTATCAAATGACGTATCCGCAAATGGAAGAAATAGCATACAGCCTAAAAACGGGCGCTTATGCTAAACCAGTAAAAACACAACTTGGATATCATATCATACAATTAGACGCTACAAGACCAGCACGCCCAAAAATAAAAGCAGCAATAATAAAACGCTTCTTGCCAATTGCTGATACGAGCGCCGCCGCATTTAAACAAACGGAAGATTCGATGAAAATGGCATATGCTGCTTTGAAATCTGGAGCTGCTTTTGAAAAAATAGTAGAACGCTTTAGCGAAGATGATGCTTCGAAATCCAATAAAGGAGAACTCGATTGGTTTGGTATCAATACGTATGCAAAAATATTTGAAGAAACAGCCTATGCATTGCAAGATGGTGAGTATTCATTGCCTTTTAAAACAAAAACAGCTTGGTATATTGTAAAACGTGTGCAAACTGCAAAACCATTAACAATAGAGACAGCAACACCAATTTTAAAAACTAAATTACCAAGCTTGCCGATTTATCAATATGAAATGGATAAGTTTATTCAAACAATAAGCAATAAATTTTCGGTGCAAGAGTTGACAGAAAATATCAACTCATTCAAATCACGAATTACGGTTTTAGCAAATACTTCTCCATTCAAATATCGCGATACTGCTAGTACAAAACCACTATTGAAAATTGGCAATTCGACATTTACAGAAAATGATTTCGGCAAAAAATTCCAAGATATATTTTATACTGTTTATCCAAAGCCAGGTGCTGAAAAATTTGATGTGCTCTATAAAAATACACTACAAGCTTTCATCATTGATTATTATAAACAATTTGTAAAAGAAAATAACGCAGAGTATAAATCATTGATGGATGAATATAAAAATGGCATTATGATTTTTGCATTGTCAGAAAATAATATCTGGAATAAGGCATCATCGGATTCTGTAGGTTTATTGGCCTATTACAAGGAGCATCAACAAGATTTTAATTTGAAAAAACGAGCTTCTGTAAGAACAATTTCAGCAGCTAATAGTAAACAAATCAATACAATTTATAAGTTGTTACTCGCTAATCCTACTATTTCCGACGATTCTCTATTGACAGTAATGAAATCTATTGGACTGACGAGTGCGCAACTGAAACTCGCCACAGCAGATTCCACTCAAAAAAAATGGAATATCAATAAAGAGAGTTTGTCTTTGCCAAAATATGTCGGCAATAGCTACACGATCACACAAGTATATAACTTACAAGCCGCCAAAACTCGCCATTTAGATGAATGTAGAGGTTATGTCGTGGCAGCATATCAAGAAAGTATTGAACAAAAATGGTTGGCAGAATTAAGACTAAAATATCCAGTTGTTATCAATAAAGCGGTGCTTAATGCAATGGTAAAAAAGCCATAAGCTCACCAAATTTTCTTAAAAATACTTAACAACTTCATCTTCTTCGTATTTTGAAGCAAAATGCTAAACTAATAGCTTCTATTTTTGTACATTTGTGCCTTAAATTTAAGCATGCAACGTTATATTTTTCCTTTATTTTTTCTGTTGTTGAGCCACATCGTAGCAGAAGCAGACAGTACAACAGCAACAAACAGATACTTGATTGATAAAGTTGATGCTATTGTCAATGACAAAATTATTTTAAGCTCTGATATTGAAAACCAATTAGACCTTTTAGGTTTGCGTGGCGAAAATGAGACGACGAATAGATGTCACTTGATGAAGCAATTAATATATAATAAAATATTAACGACACAAGCTTTGCGCGATAGTCTTCCTTTGGCTGACGAAGAAGTGGAAGAGGAGTTGAATAGAAAAATAAACTATTTTATCAGCATTGCAGGTTCGCAAGAAGCATTCGAAGAGTATTATCACAAAACCGTAGAACAAATTAAAGACGATTATCGCGAAGATATTCGCGAGCAAATGTTAGCCTCACGAATGAAAAGTAAAATTGTAGGCGATATCAAAGTAACACCATCAGAAGTGAAAACCTATTTTGAGAAATTATCAAAAGACAGTCTTCCTTATTTTAATGCGACTATAGAATTACAACAAATAGTAATGAAACCACGTGTGTCAGATGCACAACAGCAAGCATCAAAAGATAAAGCACAAGGTATTTTAGATAGATTGAGAGCAGGTGAAAGTTTTGAGCTTTTGGCGAGTTTATATTCTGAAGATATAGGCTCAGCACAAGCAGGTGGTTTGCTCGATTGGGCATCGCGTGGTACTTATGTTAAAGAATTTGAAGGCGCAGCTTTCAAATTAAAACCAAATGAAATAAGCGACTTAGTAAAAACGCCATTTGGCTATCATATTATTCAAATGATAGAGCGTCGCGGCGACATGATACAAGTGCGTCATATTTTAGTTCGTCCACAAACAACTTCTCGTGATGCAGAGTATGCACAAAAAAAATTAGACTCTGTAAGAAATGATATACTCGAAGATAAAATCTCATTTTTTAATGCTGTAAAATTATATTCGCAAGATGAGCAAAGCAAAAATGTAGGTGGTTCACTTTTAAATAACGAAACAGGAAGCACCGTTTTAGATGTCGATAAAATGGACCCAAATTTATATCTATTGGCAGATACACTTTCTATTGGTGGTATCACACCAGCAATAATGTATCAAGCAGATGATGGCACACCAGCTTTCAGAATAGTAAAGCTGATTTCAAAAACTGAGCCACATGTGGCAGATTTGCGTATCGATTACGACAAAATTCAAAATGCAGCCAAAGCAGATAAAGAAGAGCAAATCTTGAGTAGATGGTTTACTAAAAACATGAAGAAAACCTACTTGATGTTTACTGACGAATATGAAAAGTGCACAGATTTAGAATCACTAGTTTCAAAATAGAGTAACATGAGCCAATTCGCAAATGATGTAGATGGAATTCAACATTTATCAGCTTCTTATCAGCAGCTAAAAAAGGAAATTAGCAAAGTAATTGTTGGGCAAGATGATGTGGTCAAATATGTATTACTTTCTATTTTTTGCGATAGCCATAGCTTGTTAGTTGGTGTTCCTGGTTTGGCAAAAACACTTTTGGTTAAAACCGTCTCAGATGTGTTGGAGTTGCATTTTAAACGCATTCAATTCACACCAGATTTAATGCCTTCAGATATTGTTGGCGCAGAAGTGCTAAACGAAAATAGACAGTTTCATTTTAATAGAGGCCCAATTTTTGCCAACATCATTTTGGCAGATGAGATCAATAGAACACCACCAAAAACACAATCTGCATTATTGGAAGCGATGCAAGAACGACAAGTGACAGCAGCCGGACAAGCGCATGCATTAAACTTGCCATTTTTTGTTTTGGCAACACAAAATCCAATTGAACAGGAAGGAACTTATCCATTGCCAGAAGCACAATTAGACCGTTTTATGTTTAATATCGTGTTGGATTATCCTTCGTATGATGAAGAATTGCAAGTCGTAAAAACGACAACAACAGATACGCCAACTACAGTGTCTAAAATTATTGGCGCCAATGAAATCATCGCATTCCAACATCTTATTCGCCGCATGCCAATTGCGGATAATGTAGTGGAATATGCTGTGAAATTAGTTGCATCAACACGACCTAATACAGCCAAAGCTGCCACGATTGTAAACGAGTTTGTAGCTTGGGGCGCCGGCCCACGTGCCTCACAAGCATTGGTGTTAGCTGCCAAAGGACATGCTGCCATCAATGGAAAATATTCGCCAGATATCGAAGATGTACAAGCGGTAGCTTTGCCAATTTTGCGTCATCGTATCATTAGAAATTTTAAAGCCGAAGCAGAAGGCGTAAGCATGGAAAAAATAATCAAGGATTTATTGTAGATACTCTTTATACTTTGAATCAATCGACTTTTTTTATTCCATTTTTGAGCACAATAGCATTTTTCCAATTTATTTTTTTCAATTCAAACCAATCTGTAGGGTCGCCTTCAAAGTCAAAAGTTTCTTTAAAGTCCAGCAGCCATGGTTTGTGTCCTCACGAACCATTACTATTGTGGTCGCTTTCAAAGTCAAAAGTTTCTTAAAAGTCAAAACCTAATTTAGTCAACACCATGCTACCATGGTTTGTGTCCTCAAGAACCATGGTTAAGGCTAATGTTGAATTTTGCTATGAACTCGACATTTCCAAACTGCAGTTAGCAGTATCAAACGATGTTATATTCAATACTGAAAACTTTGTTTAATTGTTTCTCAACAATATTTATGGGTGTGTTTTTTACCAAAAAATTTCTTACCCAAATAGCAATACTATTTTCATAATGAGCCACTTTGCCAATTGTCCAGCTCGTATTAATGATATAGTGCGCTTTTTCCAACCTTAGTTTTTCGTATTGAGTAAAAACGGCTTCAACGCTTTTCTCTTGTCCGAATAACTTTCCTATTACATAAGCATCTTCAATAGCTTGACATGCACCTTGCCCCATATTAGGTGTGGTGGCATGTGCAGCATCGCCTACTAAACAAACTTTTCCTTTTTGCCATTGATTGATTGGTTGCAAGTCTTTAATGTCGCTGAATATGATATTGTCTTTTGGCGTTTTATTAATAATTTTTACAATCTCAGGATGAAATTCATTAAATAAATCTGCAAGGTCATAATTTTCTTTCATCATTGTATCCTTAATTACGGCATACCAATAAACTTTATTTTTGCCGATTTCTACGAACCCAAAACGTTTGCCTTTTCCCCACGATTCAATGGCTATTTGATTATACTTAGCGGTCGAATCAAATTCACAAACACCACGCCAACATCTCTGTTTTGTATCTCTAAATGTACCTTCATTAAATAATTGTTTTCTAACGACAGATTTAATGCCATCAGCTCCGATTAGTACATCACAGTTAATACTTGAGCCATCTTCAAAATGTAATTTGAATTCATTTCCTTCCTCAATATTTATAAGCCTTTTAGATAGTTTGATGTTTTCCCATCCGATTTCATCTGCCAATATTGTATGCAAATCTGCGCGATGTATCGCCACACTACATACGCCATATTTGTTTTCAAAGTGACTTAACTTTGTTTCAGAAATTGTATTGAGTTGCGCATCTGTAGTTTGGATATTTGAAACGATAGCGCCTGCCTTTTCTATTTTTTTGTGAATGCCTAGATTTTTATATACTTGCATAGCATTGATTGCGAGCAGAATGCCAGCACCAACAGGTTTAATTTCTGACGCACTTTCGTAAATAGTTACATCTTGTCCATTTTGTTTTAAAGCTAAGGCTGTTGTCAAACCGCCAATTCCGCCACCTACGATTGCTATTTTCATGTGTATTGCTGTTTTTAGTGTAAACCTATTTCAAGACGAGACAAAGAAATACGTCGAAGAAAAACATTGTTCAAAGCAAAATTAAGTGAATAATTTCCGCAGTTCTAAATGAACACCAACTAAAAACTTTATTTTAATCATTCAGTTTTAAAACAGCCATAAACGCTTGTTGTGGCACTTCTACATTACCTACTTGGCGCATGCGTTTCTTGCCTTTCTTTTGCTTCTCTAATAATTTTCGTTTACGAGAAATATCACCACCATAACATTTTGCAGTTACGTCTTTGCGCATAGCAGAGATTGTTTCGCGTGCAATAATTTTTGCACCTATCGCTGCTTGTATGGCAATTACGAATTGTTGGCGCGGTATCAACTCTTTTAACTTTTCACACAAGCGGCTGCCAAAATGGTAAGCTTTGCTTCTATGTATCAACGCAGAGAATGCATCGACATTATCGCCATTTAATTTGATATCTAATTTTACCAAATCACTTTCTCTAAAATCATGCATGTGATAATCAAAACTTGCGTAACCTTTAGAAATAGATTTTAGTTGATCATAAAAGTCAAATACAATTTCTGCTAATGGCATTTCAAATTGCAACTCTATTTTTGTTGGCGATAGATACACTTGGTTTTTTAAGATGCCACGTTTATCCATGCATAACTTCATAATTGGGCCAACATATTCAGGCTTGGTAATTACTTGTGCTTTTATGTATGGTTCTTCCACATAGTCAATATATGTTGGATCGGGTAAGTCTGTTGGATTGTTTACTGTGATTTTTTCACCTTGTTTTGTGTAACAATAATAGGTTACGTTGGGAACGGTTGTGATGATGGTCATGTCATATTCTCGTTCCAATCGTTCTTGTATTATTTCTAAATGCAACAGACCTAAGAAGCCACAACGAAAACCAAAACCGAGTGCTAATGATGTTTCTGGTTCCCAAACTAATGAAGCATCATTTAGTTGTAATTTTTCAATGGAATCGCGAAGTTCTTCAAAGTCGTCATTGTCAATTGGATAAATTCCAGCAAAAACCATCGGTTTTACATCTTCGAATCCTTTGATACTATCTATACATGGACGCTGTACATGTGTAATTGTGTCACCAACTTTTATCTCGCGTGATACTTTAATGCCTGTAATAATATAGCCGATATCGCCTGCGCTGACTTCGCCTTTTGGCTCTGGCGTCATGCGCATAATGCCAATTTCATCAGCATGATATTCTTTCCCAGTATTGACAAATTTTACTTTATCGCCTTTTTTTATTGTGCCGTTTATTACACGAAAATAAGCGATAACACCACGAAAAGAGTTGAAAACAGAGTCAAAGATTAATGCTTGCAGTGGTGCATTGGCATCGCCTTTTGGTGCAGGAATTCGTTCAATTACCGCTGGTAATATTTTGTCAACGCCTAATCCAGTTTTACCACTTGCTTCTAAAATGTCTTCGTGTTTGCAGCCAATTAAATCTACTATTTGATCTTTTACTTCTTCCACCATGGCGCCATCCATATCAATTTTATTGATAATTGGAATTATTTCCAATCCATTCTCGATGGCTAAATATAAATTAGAAATAGTTTGTGCTTGAATTCCTTGCGTGGCATCGACTAATAACAAAGCGCCTTCACAGGCAGCTAAAGAGCGTGAAACTTCATAAGAAAAATCCACGTGACCAGGTGTGTCAATTAAATTGAAAATGTATTTTTTGCCATCTTGGAAATAGTCCATTTGTATAGCATGACTTTTAATAGTAATGCCTCGCTCGCGTTCCAAATCCATGTCATCTAAAGTCTGTGCTTGTAAGTCGCGTTCAGATACGGTATTGGTAATTTGCAATAAACGGTCGGCTAATGTACTTTTTCCGTGGTCAATATGTGCAATAATGCAAAAATTTCGAATATTTTCCATCTTGCAAAAGTACAGATATTCAACGTATTCTTGAAATGGTAAATAATTTATTAATGCTTGTCAGCCAAACGTCGTTGGAGTAATTTTTTCTGCTTTGGTGCGCTTGTTGCTGGTTGCTGTAAGTCTGGTTTCTTTTTCATAATAGAATAAACGAGTCCAAAATGAGGTTGAAATCCTAAATTCGCTTGATAGGAAAAAGCAAAATCGAAGCCAACACCTTGCTTTAACAAAACGCCTAAGCCTAAGGTACCAGTGACTGGTGTGGTCGCAATTCCAGCTCTAAAACTGACGATGTCTTTTAAGGTGTATTCTGCGCCTGTTCTAAAAATTACTTTATTTGTCAAATCTTTGTCAAATTGAACTGAAATGAAAAATTTCTTTAAAGCTTCATAGGTAACACCTATTCTAAACATGGTCGGAATGCGCTCGCCAGTAGCTTTATCTATATATAGTTTTAATGGATTATAAACATGAAATGCTATGGAAAGCTCGTCAATAGGTTTAGAAAATAAACCAAGTTCAAATGTGACATTATTTTTACTGCCATAGCCACTGATTTTTGTATTTAGATAATCCAGCTGCATGCCAATTGCCATCCATTTTGCTAATTTAATGGCATAAGATAATCCAACTTTTTTTTCATTATATAGATTGTAGCCAAAATAATTAACAGACAAACCAATGGTTCCACCTTTTTTTACTGGCATCGCTAAAATTCCGGTTACATTACTTACGCCTTGTCCAATGAACACAGGCGCATAATAAATTCCAAAGGAAGGACGTTCTAAATAAGCACCAGCAGCTTGATTGTTGTAGGCTGAATATACATTTACCATGCAAACAGAGTTCATGCCAACACCTGCTTGCTTAGCGCCTGCAAATCTTATTTCTCCTGCTGCAAAAGAAAAAATAGCAGTATGCAAAAGGGCAACTGTACTTACTATTTTATTAATATTATTTCTTATGTCTTAATTGCTTTGTTGAAATAATAAATATCTCACATTCACTAGAATGGGAATGCTAAGATACAACATTCTCTTGCAAAATAAATGCTTGGCATCAAACTTGCACGCTTAAGTTGTAATACAATATTGTGGAAAACTTTACGTATTAATAGTGGTTTAAAATACCACTTTTGTTGTTTATGATTTTGAAATATTTATACATTATGAAAAAAATTATTCTACTTAGTTTGTTGGTTTTTAGTGTGATTAAATTGTCGAATGCGGCGGCTTTTCTACACAACGAATATGCTTATTTGCAAGAAATTACCTTTGAATTATATACAGATGAGGTGCCAGCCTATAAAATTCCAGAGCAATTAAAGTCAATTGAAGAAATCTTGATGTTTGAAGTATTGCATGCTACTTGGAAAGATAAACATTGGGTGGCTTATACGCTCAATAAGAATTTATTGGGAACATTTAAAGTTGGTCAGCCAGCATTGATGGATAATGGGAAAAATAAAAAGATTTTCTTCATCGCATCATTTCCTGGCACAGTTGGAGGTTTGGATATCTATACATCAGAATATGAAAATGGAAAATGGAGCAATCCTAAAAACTTAGGCAAAGAAATTAATACGACTAAAAATGAATCTAATCCAGGTTTGTTAAATGAAAATACACTAACCTATTCTTCTGGTGGTATCATCAAGAAGTTAAACTTAAAAACATTTGCCGTTGTAGATTTAGAAGAACCAAAAGCGGCAGAAATTGTAAAGCCTGAAATAAAATCGACTCCAACAAACACAGGTGCTACTAAAAACAATAAAGATGAGATAGCTGCAATCGGCGATAATTCTACTGCAATGCCAGCAGGAAGCACAGTGCCAAAGGATAGTGATTATGGTGCGATCGGCGATAACTCAACAGCTGCACCGGTGATGAGTAAAGAAAGTAAAAATGCACTAGAAAAACAAACAAAAGCAATTGAAGAAAAAATTGTTGTTGAAGAAAAAGCAAAAAAAGAAGTGACAATGCAAAGTGCTCCAAAATCTACAATGGCAACATCTTCAGTAGTAAATACATCAACAACAATGTCATCAGGTATTTCATCATTAGGTGTTCAGTCGCGCGATGCGATGTTGGCAAAATATAAAACGGCAATTCAATTAGGAGCATTCTCGGCACCAAAATGGGAGCAATTTGAACCACTTCAAAAGTTAGGAAAAATTATCACCTACAAAAATGAAAAAGGCGCAAATGTTGTTTGGTTAGTAGGCTTTGCTAATCGTGCAGCTGCCGAGCAGATACTTCCACAAGTGAAAGCAGTGCCAGGTTTTGAAGATGCTTACGTAACGGGAAAATAATAATACTTAAAATGAAAAAGCAAAAGGTTGACGTAATAATGTTAACCTTTTTTTTTATTCTTTTTGTTTTTTTAGTTCAATTTAATGACTTGCTTAGTGAGTGGTTTTTCACCATTATTGATAATGAAATAATATACACCTTTTGCCCATTCTTCTGTTGCAATATTCCATTCATTTAAACCGATAGTTAGTTGTTTTTGTTCGTGTTTTAATAATTCGCCTAAGTCATTAAATACTTTCAAATTTACTTCTCTTTCTTCTTCTGTGTAAAGCGTAATTGTAGTATTGTCAACGAATGGATTAGGATGAATACTTACGACTTCAAATGACGCGCCATTTATTTTAGCATGAACAATGTTCGTCAGTTGATGTCTATTGTCATTGTCAATTTCTTTAATTCTGTAGTAATAGACAATGCCTGGTGCAACATCAAAGTCATCATATTTATATTGTCTGATGTTGTTAGAATTACCAGCAGCAGCAACTTCGCCTACCTTAGTAAATTGTATAGCATCTGTACTTCTCAAAATCTCAAATTTATTTGTGTTGCGTTCGGTTGCTGTTGACCAAGATACTTGTATAAATTCATTATTAATGGCTCTTGCACTAATAGAGATTAATTCTATTGGTAATACAGTTGGACAGTCTGCCAATTTAACACTGCTTACTTCACAAGAGATTCTTCCTGTAACTGTATTTCTTACGCGTGCAAAGGTGTAGATTTCTTGAAAATTAGCAGATGTTGCAGTTGTCCAACTCAAGCCACCATTGTAAGAATATTCTGCTACATAAGTTGCATTGCAATTTGGGCAACTTGCATTTACATTGACTGTTGGCGGATTGGTGCAGTTAATCGTTGGATTTATCGAAACTGGTGGGAAAACATCGATAGGGCCACATATACTCTTAGTGCAACCATATTGATCTGTATAAGAATATTGTACAGAGTACGATGAGCCCGGATTTACACCAGCAGCAGTAGTGTTTATTGTACCTGAGCCACTAGTATTCATTGTGATTGCGCCAGCAACAGTAGTTCCTGTGCAGGTTCTGTCGTTTTCGAGCGTAACGGCTGTGCCTGTAGCAAAGGTGCCGATAGGCGTTCCTAAATTAACATCTAACTGGCCAAATAATGAAGCGGCAGGTCCTACACAATAAATTGGAGAGCAATATGCATAATTCTGGCTAAATAATGTATCAACGCTACCATTAGCATGCAATTCCATAATACGAATATAATTCAAACTCGTATTTCCTCCATTATTACTACTGCCACCACCAGAGCCAAATCCATCATCAAATCCGTCGTATAACACAAAGCGGAATGGACCATTATTTGGGTTAATTGTTGCAGTTGTAGTAAATGTGCTTGCACCAACGGAAGTACCATAACCACCGCCTGATGCAATTACTTGATTGCTTCCATCGTATATAAACCAAGATACATCTTGTGGATAGGAATCAAAGTCTAACAACACTCGATATTGTGAAAATAAAGGTATAGGATTTGATGTCGAAAAGGCTATGTCAATTGCACCATCACATACGCTTGTGTCTAATGTCAGATCTCCTAAATTAGGCTGGTTGTATGTGCCACCTATTTCACTTTCACAGCCTGCAGCATCTCTAAATCTAACATTCCAGGCTTGTCCGTCGGCAACAGTAAATGGATTTGATACTTCAGCTTCCTGAACTGGCGGCGATGGGAACGAAATAGATGAGGCTGCGCCAATTCCTGTTACCGTATAGGCAGCCGTTGACACGCCAGGTGTTAATCCTGTTAATGCTATTGACCAACTGGCAAGTGTTCCTACATCGCCACCGGCGTCATCTCTAATTTGTAAGCGCCATAAGCCATTTAGGAGCGTACCATTAATATTATTGTAATTACCAGACCAATCGTAAATTCCTGTGTTAATATTTCCACCGCTTGCTACGCCTGCTTCTAATAAAGCGGTGCCACTTATTGCAAAACAATATTGTCCATTCAGGTCGTTGCCATTAGCTCCTGAGCCGGGTGTCAATTGTAAAATGCCACCATTCGGTGCCACTAATTGTGCTACAACGTCTGAAGCATAGGTGTGCTCAGGGTTAAATGTTAAACAAACATTTATATTGGTATTTGCTGTCAATGTTGCACCAGCAGTAAATCCAGAAACATTAATATCTCTATTGCTCCAAGAAGCGCTATTGTCAGGTATCGCGAGTGATGAAGTATTTGAAAAACTTAAAGTGTTGCTACTTGGAGCAGAAGGTAATCCTGGCAAACCGCCAGTCGGCGAAGTAAGGGTCAGTGAAATTCCATTACTTCCATCGCCAGGTGCAGCACAAGTAGGTGTTATTGTTGGCGTTGTAACACGTTCTAATAGCGTAACTTTTGTAGGCGGTCCATAGTCATAACAAGTAGGGTCATTAGTTAATAAATCTGTGTTAGGGTCGTAATCTATCATGGTAACAGGCGTTAGCCAGAATTCTTGAGGACCATACTTAAAAGGGTCATTGTTGACAATAGTTAAATCGCCATGTCGAGGTCCTATGCTTGGTGGCCCAATCGATGTTTGCGTATGTACTAAATCAATTGTCCAACCAAAATACCAAAAGCCTTCGTTATCTAAGTCATCGTCATCGATTCGTAATCGCCAAGTGCCATTAAGTGCTGTGCCAACAAGTGGAGCAAAGCTCGCTTCCGGTCTAAAATCACCTGTAAGCTCATTGTTTAATGCACCAAATTGTGGTACACCACCGATGGCTAAACAAGAAGAGCCAATTGTTGTCGGTGCAGTTGAAGTAAAGCATACACTCATACCACCAGATGATTCATTACAGATATCAGAGAATAAATCTATAGTTGCACCTGATGGACTTACTAATTGGACATCGTGTGAGCCAATGTCTTCAAATCCGAAATAAACGCATACTTTAATGTTATTTACATTTTGTAAGGTTGCTCCAGCAGGGAAGCCTGAAATGGCAATATCTTTATAAATAGGCGTGTCCCAGTAGCCATAACTAATATCGCCATATCCACCAGCAGGGCTCCTGACAATATTTTCTTTATAAACTTTTGTTGAGTCTGTATATGCAGTACCTGGTGTAATAATGTCTGTTTGACCAACCAAATATGTCAATGAAGCATTAGATGGATCAAAAGGATCTAAAGCAGCACCTGTTGGTTCAGTTGGCGAAAATAACCATGCAACAACAGGATTGTCTTCTGCATTTGAACCAAAATTAATTGGATCAGCAGTTACACCAAGCGTCATGCGTTCGCCATAGCACAAAACAGTATCTGATTTTTCGACAGCACCTAAATCTGCTGAACAGCAAAGATTACTATTAATTTTAAATTCAAAATCACATTGGAAACCCAAAAAGCCATCTATTAAAATATAATATTTCTGCCCACCAGTAAGATTGAGTGTTACTTGTCCGTTTAAAGCACCAGTGCTTATTGCACTTGTTGGAAGCTCAGAAAATGTTCCATTGCAATTATTAGTGGAACTAGTATATAATGCAAACTGAATGCCAGCACCATTTGCCGAACTAGGAAATGGGAAAAGAGAATTTTGTATATGCCCTAAACAGTCATAACCTTTTGCATTGGCATAGGAAATTGTATAACTGCCAGTAACTGGCGGCACATAGTAGTACCAAACAGAGTTTTCAGTTGATCCTGGCGTGAAGCTAGGATCGCCATTACAAAGTGATGTTGCATTTTTATTAGATGCAGGGATTTTACCACAGGCAATATTGGTGATATCTATTGCACCACTACAATTATCATTTGAAGGTCGTGTTGGTCCACCACCTGCATCAACTACACGAATACTAAAATTACCACGTCTTTCAGAAGCTGTCGGACTGTCATATCCATCAATCATGATATAGTTAGTTTCGCCTGGGAATAATCCTCTCAGCTGTAAGGTTTCATTGGCATTTACACCACCAGCATCTGCACAAAAACCACCATGGTCAACAATATTACAATCTGTATTGAACTCAGTACAACTAGAACAAACATCTGAAGTTAATTGACCTATGGAACAATCAAAAACGGACGCTCTTCTGCTACTCAACCAATAAATTTGAGCATCTAAATTATTAGATGTACCAACAGCTGTGAGATTGATGTCAGCATTTCCAGATGGAGGCGTGATAAACGAAAACCATACGCCATAGCCTGCAGAATTTGCTGTGCACGAAACTTGTTCATTTGCATTATACACTGCAGATATGTTGTCAGAAGCTAATGCTGGTGCACCAACAGTTAATGGCCTTGCAATACAAGGTGCATCAGAAGTTGGTCCTGGACAATATATTGGTGTTTGAATGCTCAATGTATTACATGCAGCAGGTGAGCCAGTATTGTATGGTGGATTCCAAGCAACATTAACAGCAGTGAAGTTGCCACCAACGGTACCAACAGCAACTGATTGACTTAAAGCACCTCCTGTGACACTTAATGCTGCCGGGCAACTTGGGTTAATAGTTACAACTTGTGAGCAACCATTGGCAGTATAAGTAATATAGTTACTTAATCGTGGATAGATATTAAATGTACATGCACTCGTTGCTCTTGTGCAGTTTGTTGTTGCAGGTTGAGGTAGTGGATAAGAAGGAAATCCTGGAATAGTAGAAGCACCGTTGTCAGCTAAAATATAACCGATAAAAGTATAGGTTGCTGGCGTACAACCTGGGTCAGGTAAGCCTACTGAAGGATTGTAAATAGAGTAGGTGTTTGGATCATCTAAATTGATGGTGTTGCAAGGTGTACCAAATGTATTGGATTTGCAATATGCCCATCTGGTTCCAGGATTACTACCATAATAGGTAACGCCCATGCTTGCGCTCAAAGCACTTCCAGCGCAGGAAGAAGCAGGATTGCAGGTTTGTGAACTTACGATCGGTCGTTTTACTTCAATATTGAAATTACATTGTGCACCTGCATTGCCATCTATAACAAAATAATATGTTTGTCCTGCTATTGGTGTGAATGTAACAGAGGTAGTGCCTTGGCTAATTGGAGTTAAGGTGGCGCATGAACCGCTAAAAATACCAAACTGTATGCCTGTACTTCCATCCATTCCACCACTACAGCTTATGCCTGTTACGGTTAAAGTCACTTCACTATTTCCATTATTGGCTGGCGCTGTCCATCTATACCAAACGTCATTTTCTAGTGTTAATGCATCGACATATTCAGGATCAGGGTCTGTGCAACCTGCTGTAGCACCAATGGTTGTGCCTGCTTGCGCCACACATAAATTTAAGTTTGTAGCATTTGTACATAAATCATTTGCAGGAATTGCGTCTGGCGAACCACTGTTATTAGTTAATTCTGGACCAGGTTGCGGAATAGCATTTGATGTGAGCGTTTCGCTTACTTGTATGGTAAAGTTTGCTGTTGGATAAGAGAATGTGCCACTGACCCAAACATAATAGGTTTGCCCTGGAATAACGAAAGCAAAAAGGCGCTCAACGCCGTCTCTTCCTGCATAATCATTACAATCGCTGACAACATTGTTTTCTCCTAATTGTGAGCAACTTAAATTACAGTCATTTATACCTTCATCAAGTCCAGCCATTGGACCAATGATATTAATTTTTACATCTGAAGCAGCATTAGGGTCAACATTTATTTGTACTCTGCCAGAAGCTGGTGCAACGAAGCTATAATATACATCTTGATAGCCTGTACAGCCTGCATCTAAATCAGATGATGCGCCAGCATTTGTACCATTGATAGGTGCTGCGTTAACAGTTAATGGGCTTGCATTGCAGATGACGTCATTTGCTACTTCAGTCCAGTAGGGCAAGCATACCCGACTTAACCAGCAGTCTGCTCCACTTACTGTAATTGTTTTACAAACTTTATATGTTGAAAGATTATTTAAGCCATTGTAAATACCAGGTGAACTTGGCGTCAAAGGTGCAACGGCACAGTTGTCCCAAACTTGGTAGCTAATGTTTGCCGAGTTTAAACATGTCGTTGTGTTTGCACCATTGGTTGTTGTAATTTCATAGCCTCTATTTGTAGGAAACTGAACAGTAGTATAAGGCGCAGGCACATTGAAAGTGCCACAAACAGTCGATGTTTTTACAGATGCATAAGCAAAATTGGAGTGACAGGCACCATTTGCTGCAGTTTCATCGAAGCTATAATCGTCAGGACTTGCAAAGTAATATGTTTTGCAGTCTGCATCATTACATGTTGTACATTGATTAACACCAGAACAAGAAAATGTAGCTGTTGTGCCTGTTCCTGAGCCAGGTGCTCCACCAAAGAAATCTAAATAAAATCCTTCAGGTGTGCCATCATAATTATCGATTAATAAATACAGTACTTGACCTGCAGTCACTGTCATGTTGTTAGAGTATAAATTGCCTGATGCACCATTGGAATTTCCATTTGATGTGCCTCTTATACCAGTTGGAGATGCAGGTGCTGCAAAATTACATCTGTCTGGAGTGCCTAAAGTGCCACCACTTGGACATGTGCCACCTACACCTCTGTTCCATAATGAAAAGTCATAATCAGCAGAGCCGTTATATGGACGTATCGTAAACTCTAAGGTTCCACCAGTTTGAATGACAATTCGAAACCAACGTGTGTTTTTTTCACCTGCTAACATACAACCACAGCCACCAGATGGACATTCTTGTGTGCCTACACCATCGTTTAATTGCTCTGCTAATTGATTATTACAGACTGTAATTGCATTAGCACAATTATTATTTTGCGCTTCTGCTTTGCTTGCAATAAATAATAATAAACAAAGCAATAGAAATTGTAAAAATTTCTTCATAATCACTTGTTTGTTTTTTCTATTAAATCTCTAATTTCTTCGAGTTTTCTTGTGTTTTTTTCAAGCTCATAATTCGGATTGTTCGTGTTAAGTTCAATTTCTCTTTGCAAATCATTTGCTTCTTGTAATAAATAGTCTTTTTTATTTGGATTAACAGGTGCTGAATTATAATCTACGATTGGATGGATATCTGCTTTTACTTGTTTAGGCACATAGTTTATGGAAGGTTTTATTTTTGTATAGCTTCGTTCAGTGTTTGTCGTCTTTTCATTTTCTGAAAATGTTACTTTAGTATAGCTAGCATTTTCAGTTGCTGCAGTATTGTTTTGAATAGAAATTTCTGGATTATTTATGCCTTTCTCTGTTTGAATTTTTTGTATGCTTAATGAATCATTTATTCTAAGTTGCGTGGTTGTGTTGTTTGTATTTATGCCTTTTAGATTTTCTTGGATTTCAGCTTTGTTTATGCCCAACACCTCTGTGTTGCTTTTTGTTTTTATATTGTTTTCGGTGTTTGTTTTTTTGAAATTATTTATCCTATTTTCTTGTGCTATGATTGAAAAATAATTACAAGAAAAAAAGAATATAATCAACAAAATGTGTAAAATTTTATACATAGAAGTTGGTTTTACTTTGAGAGTACTTTGTTAATAAAGCATAATATTACAAATTTATTGACATTAATCAATATTTTTTAAGTGTTATTTTTTATAATAGCTGTTTTTTTATTCATTTTTCTAAATCAATCCTACTACTTTTGCGCAATGAAAGAACGTGTATTAAGTGGCGTGCGTAGCACCGGAAATCTACATTTGGGCAATTATTTTGGAGCGATAAAGAATTTTATTTACATGCAGGATAACTATGAAGCCTATTTTTTTATCGCTAATTTGCACGCATTAACGACGCATCCAAATCCAGAATTATTAAAAAAGTCAGTGCGCGCCACCTTGGTAGAGTACATTGCTTGCGGCCTTGACCCTGAAAAAAGCACCATTTTTGTGCAAAGTGACATTCCTGAAATTTCAGAATTATATGCTTTACTAAATATGTTAGCCTATAAAGGTGAATTAGAAAAATGTACGTCATTTAAGGAAAAAATAAAAAAACACCAAGAAAATATAAACGCAGGTTTGCTTACCTATCCTGTTTTAATGGCTGCAGATATTTTGATTCATCGTGCACACAAAGTGCCAGTAGGCAAAGATCAAGAGCAGCATCTTGAGATGACTCGTAATTTTGCAGTACGATTCAATCATTTGTTTGGTGTTGATTTCTTTCCAGAACCACAAGCATATAGCACTAGCGGTAAATTAGTGAAAGTGCCAGGCTTAGACGGAACTGGAAAAATGGGAAAAAGTGAAGGAGAAGGCAATGCTATTTTTTTGAGAGAAGATGCAGAAAGCATTCGTAAAAAGGTAATGCGAGCAAAAACTGATGCAGGCCCAACACAAGCCAATCAAACAAAATCAGAAGAAATACAAAACTTGTTTACTTTGTTAGATTTAGTGTCAACACCTGATACTGTTTCCTATTTTGAAGATAAGTATAACGACTGCACTATACAGTATGGATATTTAAAAAAACAGTTGGCAGAAGATATTATTAATTTCTGTGCACCTTTGAAAGAAAAAATAATTGCACTTGAAAATGACCACACATTAATTAATAAAATAGCCAAAGACGGTGCAGAGAAAGCAAGAGTAAGTGCACGTGCAACCTTAGATGGCGTACAGGAAATTATGGGTCTAAAGCCTATTTGGAAGTAAGCTCAAACATTTATTTACATCACTTTGAAAAATGCACTAGCAATCATTCAACTGTTCTGTTAAAAGTTTTACTTTCTTAAAAGATAAAACTTTTCCACTTTTTTGAAAAAAATTACGACAGCTTATTATATCAATGAAAAAAAATGTATAGCTTAGTTGTCCTTAATTTACACTAATAAAGCGTTCTCGTGGCAAAACAAAAAAAACAATTAAAACATATTGCTGTTGCTGGAAATATTGGCTCCGGAAAAACGACATTGACTGAAAAATTAGCAAAACATTATAATTGGGAAGCGCGTTTTGAAGATGTAGAAAATAATCCATATCTAAATGACTTTTACCAAGACATGCCACGTTGGTCATTCAATTTACAGATTTATTTCTTAAATAGTCGTTTACGTCAATTAGTAGAAATTCAAGAAGGCACACAAACAGTTATTCAAGATAGAACAATCTACGAAGACGCACATATCTTTGCACCGAACCTACACGAAATGGGTTTGATGAGTACGCGTGATTTCGAAAACTATATTAGTTTTTTTAGAACCATTAGCAAGAAGGTAAATGCGCCTGATTTGCTTATTTATTTAAAAGCATCGCTAGGAACTTTAGTCGGACAAATTGAACGCAGAGGCCGTGCCTATGAAGATAATATCAGATTGGATTATTTAAAACAACTCAACCAGTACTACGATAACTGGATAGAAAATTACAAAGAAGGACCGCTTTTAGTGATTAATGTAGATGATTTAAACTACGCAGATAAGAATGCTGATTTTGGCAAAGTAGTAGAAAAAATTGATGCTGAATTGTTCGGATTGTTTTAAAAATATTTCTATCATTTAAAAACAAAATGCTTAGTTAATTTTTTGTGTATTAATATTGTTTCCATTATATTTGACACAAAGACGCATCATGTTTTTTCTTTGAGTGATTGTCAAATACTACAGGAAAAAAAGATACATTTTATCAAACTATATGCCTTCTTTTAGAAGGCTTTTTTTATAACTAATTAATATTTTTTTATGAGTAATTACAAATTTGAGACCCTACAATTACATGCAGGACAAGAAGCAGACCCCACAACAGGCGCGAGAGCCGTGCCAATTTATCAAACTACTTCCTACCAATTTAAGGACACAGAACACGCAGCAAATCTTTTCGGTTTGAAAGAATTTGGAAATATATACACGCGTATCATGAATCCAACAACAGATGTTTTTGAAAAGCGTATTGCAGCTTTAGAAGGCGGTGCTGCGGCATTGGCAACAGCTTCTGGCCAGTCAGCACAGTTTTTAGCATTAAACAATATATTACAAGCAGGTGATAATTTTATTTCCACGCCATTTTTATATGGAGGTACTTATAATCAATTTAAAGTGCTTTCA
>WBZL01000912.1_pt1 | contig 32513 bp, 36 predicted proteins | sample 5204291 | NCBI WGS metagenome assembly WBZL01 (sample SAMN12344345, study PRJNA552823) | activated sludge metagenome | biome: Activated sludge suspended growth; feature: Nitrification reactor; material: Wastewater; isolation source: activated sludge from nitrification reactor of wastewater...
TGATTCACCCTCTCAACCTTTGTGTCCCTCCAGGCAGACCACCCCCTCCGCGCCGACTTGGGCATTGTGCGCAACCCCGGCAGGCAGGTCGAGCCGGTCGCCCGCATGCAACTCCAGTGATTGACCTAACTCCGGCAAACCGAATGTGATCGAACCGCGCAGGACGTAGATGACTTTGTCGTATGAGTGGGAATGTGCCGCGTAGGTATCGTGCGGTCCATTCGACCACGTGTAAGGATGCAAACCTTCATCCGCGCACAAACGCGTCAGTGTGGATTCGGTTGGGGCGGCTGAACCAGCCCAACGGGTGACATGAGGCGTGTTTATATCTTCTCCATCAACTCGATCCGATTCCCAAAGGGATCGAACACATGCGCGCGCTTGAATCCCTCCAGCGGAGGCTGTGACAAGTCCCATTCGTAGCCCGCCACTTGGATCTTTTCAATGAGCGTATCAAGATCATCCACGAGGAGTGCGGGGTGCGCCTTGCGCGCCGGGCGGAAATCGGTTTCGATGCCGAGATGGATTTGAACAACAGGTTGATCCGACAGCAGTTGAACTGCTGTCGGATCGGGAGGAACATTTTGAAGCCAGATACCCCCGCGTTTGGCGAGCTCAGCAGGTTTGGGAATTTCGGTTAGCCCAAGAATGTGAACATAAAATGCCCGCGCTGAATCTTCTTGATCCGCGGGCATGGCTAATTGAACGTGGTGGATGGAGAGGATGGTCATGATTTGTAAGACAAGATTAATCCTGTCCTACGGCTCAACCGGATACCCCGCATTGATCCACGCTTCCAACCCGCCGAGCAATGCTTCGACTTGTGTGTATCCATTGTGCAACATGAGGAACGCCGCACGGGCGCTCGTATGCTCGTTCGGTCAGGTGCAGTAGGTGATGATCCATTGGTCTTTGTCGAGGTTGACGCTATTAATGTCAATTTCAAATCGATCCAACGGAATGGACAACGCGCCTACTACATGCTTCTCGCTGTATGCTTCCGTGCCTCGCACATCCACGATGATCGCCGCGCCGGCGACATAAGCCGTGTACGCTTCTTCCAACGAAATGCGCGGAACATCCGCTTCGGTGGCAGGCAGGTTGGAAGGCGTGGATGGATTCCCCGGCTCGAGGATAATGACCGGTGTCGGCTGGGCGGTTGGGGATAACGCGTTGCATGCAAGTGTTGCGAGGATGAGAATTGAAATGGCGAGGAAGATTCTTGTTTTGGGCATGGGTCCTCCAGGGACGTACACACGGAAACACGTACACAGGTAAAACAGGTAGACACGTGTGTACTTGTTTACGTGTCTACCTGTTTACCTTATCTCACAACTCACAAAACCGATCGATTTGCTTCCCGATGATGGCGAGACTGTCCTGCCAGAATTTTTTCTGCGTGATGTCGATGCCGAAACGCTTGGCGAGTTTCGCCGCAGACGCTTCGCCGGTGGAGGCGAGCAGGTTCATGTAATCGGGGACAAAGTCTGCGCCGCGTTTTCGGTAGATGGCATATAAGCCTGTGGCAAACAGCAGACCGAACGCATAGGGGAAGTTGTAGAACGAGAAGTTTGGCGAATAGTAATGCGGCTTCCACGTCCACATGAATTTTTGCAAATAGCGTTCATCGAGTCCGTCGCCATAGGTCGCTTTTTGGGCGCGCTCCATGATCTCGCAGAAATCGTCGGCAGAGAGTTCGGATTTTTCGCGGCGTTCCATCACTTCCTTTTCAAAGAGGAAGCGCGAGTAAATATCCACGATCACTTGCCCCGCATTTTCAATTTGCGATTCAAGCACAGCCAGAATCTCTTGCGGGTCTTTTGAAGTGGACAATACGGCTTCGGTGACGATGGTCTCGCACATGATGGAAGCGGTCTCTGCGAGAGTCATAGGCGTGTTCTGTTGCAGTTCGGTCTTGCCTGCTTTGTATGCGCAATAATTATGGAAGGCGTGACCCAACTCGTGCGCCAGCGTGCTGACCTGATTGAACGAACCGTCGAAATTGGCAAGGACGCGGCTTTCCTTCACCGCCGGGACTCCCATGCAGAACGCGCCGCCGCGTTTTCCATCGCGTTGCTCGGCGTCGATCCAATTGTTCTTGAACGCAGTCGCAGTCATAACATGAAGATCGGATGAAAATTCGCCGAAATGTTTGAGGATGAAATCGCGCGCTTCATCGTACGAATAGACTTTGTCCGTTTTACCGAGCGGGGCGAAGATATCCCACCACGCCAGTTTTTCTTTGCCCAGTTTCTTCGCCTTGTGTTTGAAATACTTGCGGAACATCGGGAACGAATCTTTCATCGCGCCCATCATCGCGTCGAGGGTCTTGCGATCCATGCGCGCGAAATCAATCGCGGCGTGGAGCGCGTCTTTGCGTCCGCGTCTTTTCCACAGGATGTTCGATTCGCCTTTGACCCCGTTGAGGGTCGCGGCTAGCGTCTCTTTGACTCCCTCCCACGCCTGATTCTCCGCATCGTACGCGCGGTGACGAGTCGCTTCATCGGGATGCGAGCGGAGGTTGATCAGCGCGGGCATGGGTAACTTTTGAAGTTTGCCGTCCAGCTCGAAGTCCACAGAAAGTTGCGAGGTGACCGTCCCCTGCAGTTTGCCGAAGGCGTTGCCTCCGCTGAGCGACATTTCGGCGGCGAGCATTTCCTCCGCTTCGCTCATCAGATATTTTGCCTGGTCGCGCGTCTCTTTGAGTCCGAACGCGTGCGCCTTCGCCGAGGGATTCGTGGCGACGGCTTCATCCAGTTTTTTACCGAGCGTTCCAACCCACGCGCTGAATTGCGTGCCGAGGTTGCGCTGGCGCACCTGCACTTGCTCGAGTTCGGAGAGCAGGCGGTTGGCGGTTTTATTCCGCGAGTCGGTGGTGACGAAGGCTTCGATGTACGCGCCGAGCGTCCCGCCGAGTTCGTAGATGGCGTTGAACTGATCCACCGCCTTGCCGAGCAGGGCGCCGAGCTCCTTCGATTTTGTTTTTGCGCTGGCTTTGGTCAATTTGCTCTTGTAGAATTTCTCGAACTTATCCAGAAGCGCTGAGTATTCCTTCACGGCGTTCTTGAACTCTTTCGATTCGAGCGAGGGATAGACATTGGTCATATCCCAGCGAGGGGCAGAGATGGTCATGGAAACTCTCCTTGAGATGGTGAATATGCCAAGTATACTCTGTTGTATAAAGAGCGTTATGAAGTAAAATAAGCGCACTCAACAACGAGGAGCCGTGCCATGAAAGTAACCATCCTTCAAGAAAACCTTGCGCGTGGATTAAGTATCGTATCGAAAGCGGTTTCGCCGCGCAGTACCTTGCCTGTGCTTGCGAATGTGTTGATCGCGTCGGATGAGGGACGCTTGCGACTCTCCGCCACAAATTTGGAGATGGGCATCACTTGTTGGATTCCCGCGCGCATCGAAGAAGAAGGCTCGACCACTGTGCCAGCGCGCACGTTCTCTGATCTGGTGAGCACCTTGCCGAGCGACCAGGTGATGTTGAAACTCGATGCGCAAACGCAAACGCTCAATGTGCGCGGCGGAACATCCACGAACGATATCAAGTGCATCGACGCGCAAGAGTTCCCGCCGTTGCCCACGCCCGATCTCGAAGGCGCGGTGCAGATCAACGGCGGCGATTTCCGCGAGATGATCCATCAGGTGGTCTTCGCGGCGTCCTCCGATGAAGCGCGTCCTGTCTTGATGGGTGTTTTGATGCAAGTGGATAAAGACAAGCTGACGATGGCGGCGGCAGATGGATTCCGACTCTCCGTCCGCAAAGCGGTTCTTTCCGCCCCCGCGCCTGCTTCAGTTTCCGCCATCGTCCCCGCCCAAGCCTTGAAGGAGTTGGCGCGCGTCGCATCCGATGGTGAAGAGCCGATCTACATGGTGTTACCCAAAGGACGCGGACAGGTCGTCTTCCGCGTGAAAGATGTGGAAGTGGTCTCGCAATTAATTGACGGCACATTCCCCGATTTTCAACAGATCATCCCGCGTTCGTATAAATCGCGCACGTTGGTTTCAACTTCATCGTTGTTGAAAGCCTGCAAACAAGCGGAAATTTTCGCGCGCGAAGGTTCGAACGTGGCGCGTTTCAATATTAAGTCCGCGCAAAGCGACATGCAACCCAGCGAAGTGGAAATTTCCGCCACCTCTGAGGAAACTGGCAAAAACGAAACCATCGTCGAAGCGACTGTTGATGGCGGCGGATTGCTCATTGCATTCAACGTGAAATTTTTACGAGAAGCCTTGGAAGTCATCCGCACCCCCAACGTCGCGCTGGAAACATCTGCGCCGAACGCGCCAGGCGTGGTCAAGCCTGTGGGCGATGACCAGTTCCTGCATGTGATCATGCCGATGCATTTGGGTTAGTCAGATAGTTGGCTAGTTTGATAGTCTGGTAGTCAAACAAAAAAAGCGCTTCGTCGAGTAACGAAGCGCTTTTTTTATCGAATTTGAGTAAGTTTCTATCGCCGATCGGCAAGGTCTTGACGATCTACTTCACATCCACCAACTCAACATCGAACACCAGAGTCGCATTCGGCGGGATGACTCCGCCCGCGCCGCGCTCGCCGTAGGCAAGATCGGGCGGGATGATGAGTTGCGCCTTGCCGCCGACCTTCATCAGCGCGATGCCTTCGTCCCAGCCTTTGATGACACGTCCCTGCCCAAGCGGGAAGGTGATCGGCTCGCCGCGCGAAACGGAACTGTCGAACACGCCTCCATCCTGAAACTTGCCCGTGTAATGCACGCTGACCGTTTTCCCTGCCTCGGCTTGCGCGCCCGCGCCTGCTTGCACTTCGATGTATTCCAATCCGTTTGATGTTTTCATGAGTTCTCCAATTCAAGAATCTTTTCAGCAATTGTAACTGTTGTTTTACAAAATTGACATTTGTTTTCAGTTTGCGCGTGAGGGTGTACAATAAGCCCCGTTCAATATTTCTTGGAGGCATCTATGGGATTGAATCGAAACGTCAGTCTTTCGGCGGGGCTGGGATACAAGGGAGGCGCTCCGTACCTGACCTACATCCTGCATCGCATCGGGGGAAGCGCGTTGTTCATCTTCTTCACGGTTTACATTCTTTCATTGCTGGGATTGGACTCCATGCAGGCGCTGATGGGCAACTGGATCTTCCAAACGGTCTTTCTGACCTTCGGGCTGTTCCACGCCATCAACGGACTCCGCATCACCATCCTTGACCTCTCGCCCAAACTCATCGAGCATTACCGCGCCGCCATCAACATCGAATGGGTGGCGTATATTATCGTGGCGGGATTCGCGTTATTCGTTGTGTTCCGCAACGCGTTCGGAGGCTAGACATGGCGGCAAGAACCCTTCCCCTCAACAAGCGCGGCTTCAACTTCGAGACCTTCATGTGGGCGTTCACGCGCTTCACGGTGATCGCCATGTACGGCTTGATCCTCGCGGGCATCCTCGGCGGCTTGATCGTCAGCGCGCAGACAGGCGCGAACCTCGGCGATGTGTTCTACTGGGCGTTCTTCCCCAACCTGGCGGGGAATCCAATCGGCGTGATCTGGATGACCATCCTCGCCAAGTTGATGGTCATCGCGTTTGTTTTGGTCGCCTGCGGGCACGGCGTTCACGGCGTGTTGGAAATTTGGGATGATTACGTCACAAGCGAAGGCGCGCGTCGCTGGGCGCGGAATATTGTTATCACGTATGCGGTCGTGGCAAGCATTGTTGCAGTTTATGTTATTTTGACGGCGTAGTTTTTTAAACACGAAGGGCACAAAGAGCACGAAGGTTGGTCGTTGGTGGAACGAGAGGAATTGACTTGGAGTTTGTTTGAGGATGAGTTAGTCAGAAGGAACCGCATTCATGCCAAATCCGCCGAAGAAAATTTATCTGCCTGTTCCAGCAGAGACGGAGAGAATCGGAAAGTTGGTTCTCGATGCGGCATATAAAGTTCATACGATTTTAGGACCTGGTTTGCTTGAGTCGGTTTACCAAACAGCCACAAAACATGTGCTGACGACAAGCGGAGCGCTTGCCGAGACGGAAGTAAAACTTCCGATCATGTTTGAAGGCGTGGAACTCGAATCGGCATTGAAGATTGACCTGCTCGTTGAAAAATGTGTGATCGCAGAGTTGAAGTCGGTTGAGAAAATGCATCCAGTGTTTGAAGCGCAGTTGATAACCTACCTTCGTTTGAGTAAAGTGCGGCTCGGTTTTCTCATCAACTTCAATGTGCCTCATCTCAAAGACGGTATCAAACGAATCGTGGTGTAAAGAAATTAAACACGAAGGTTGGTTAGTTGGTAGAGCGAGATGAATTGGTTTGGAGTTTGTTTGAGGACGAGCGAGTTTGAAGTAAAAGAAAAATAACAAAATCTTTCAATCACTAAAGGCATCAAGGTCACCAAACCCATCAGCCTTAAATCCTTAGTGCCCTTCGTGTCCTTTGTGGTAAAAAATGGAGTATTCATGGCAAATGTTCATCAATTTGAAGTGATCGTGGTCGGCGCGGGCGGGGCGGGACTCATGGCGGGACTCTACGCCTCACGCGGCGCGAAGACGGCGGTCATCAGCAAGTTGTATCCGACGCGTTCGCACACAGGCGCGGCGCAGGGCGGAATCAGCGCGGCGTTGGGCAATTATGAGGAAGACAGACCCGAATGGCATATGTACGACACGGTCAAAGGGTCGGATTATCTCGGCGACCAGGACGCCATCGAATTTATGACGAGCGAAGCCATCCATGCGGTGCTTGAACTCGAACATATGGGCTTGCCGTTTGACAGAACGCCTGAGGGACGCATCTCACAGCGTCCGTTCGGCGGGCATACGAATAATGAAACAGGCAAACCCGTCCGACGCGCGGCGCACGCGGCAGACCGCACGGGTCATATGATCCTGCAAACGCTGTACCAACAGTGCATCAAGAACAACGTCACGTTCTTCGATGAATATCAAGTGATTGATTTCATTATGGTGGACGGCAAAGCGACGGCGGTCGTCGCGATCGAATTAGCCACTGGCGAATTTCACATCTTTCACGGAAAAGCGATCATCTTCGCGACGGGCGGGCATGGTCGCATTTTTGAGGTGACGTCCAACGCCTACGCCTACAGCGGCGACGGCGCGGCGATCCTCTTCCGTCGCGGCATTCCGCTCGAGGACATGGAATTTTTCCAGTTCCATCCCACAGGCATTTACAAACTCGGCATCCTCATCACCGAGGGCGCGCGCGGCGAAGGCGCAGTGCTGATCAACGGCAAGGGCGAACGCTTCATGCCGAAGTATGCGCACACGGTCAAGGATTTGGCGTCGCGCGATGTGGTCAGCCGCGCGATCTACACCGAGATCAAAGAAGGTCGCGGCATTGACGGTAAAAATTATGTCTATCTGGATATCCGCCCTGAGACGGTGAACAAATTCGCGGCGGAGGACGGACGCACCAACCCCGACGGTTCTCCCTACAAGATCACTGGCGACACGATCTTGCAAAAGATTCCCGACATCGTGGATTTCTGCCGCGTCTACCTCGGAGTGGACCCTGTCACACAAATGATGCCGACTCAACCGACCGCGCATTACACGATGGGCGGAATTCCGACGACAAAATATGGCGAAGTAGTCGTTGACGATAAAGGCACGAAAATCCCTGGCTTATTCGCGGCAGGCGAGTGCGCGTGCGTGTCTGTGCATGGCGCGAATCGACTCGGCACGAACTCACTGCTCGACCTCGTTGTGTTCGGCAAACACGCGGGACAAACAGCCGCGGAGTACGCCAAGTCGGTTGACTGGGCGAAACTGCCCGACGATGCCGAAGCAGGCGCGAGGTCCGAATTTGAAGCGCTGCGGAATGGGTCGGGTAAAACGAATGCGTACGATCTATCCAATGAGATGAAGAAGGTCATGTTCGAGGAAGTCGGCATTTATCGAAACGAAAAAGATATGGCGTCGGCGTTGGAAAAAGTGCGCGACATGCAGGCGCGATTCAACGATGTGCGCGTGGGCGACACGGGACATGTGTTCAACACCGAATTGTTGAACGCGTGGGAACTCGGCAACATGCTGGCGGTGGCGGAAGCGGTGGCGGCGAGCGCGTTGAACCGCAAAGAGTCGCGCGGCGGACATGCGCGCGAGGATTATCCCGAACGCGACGATGCGAATTGGTTGAAGCACACGTTGATCACGAAGAAGAATGGCAAGTTGGAAATTAGTTATAAGCCTGTGGTGATCACGAAGTTTCAGCCGAAGCCAAGGGTTTACTAATGTCATTGCGAGTCTTCGAGAAGCAATCTCCTCGTTGTGGCGCAAGATACGAGTTACACGTTACGAGTTAAGTTTGATGCAGAGGTGTTTACATGGAAGTAACAGTTAAGATTTTTAGATACAACCCCGAAAAAGATTCGCGCGGACATTACGAGTCTTACACAGTGGACGCGCATGAAAATGACCGCATCCTCGATGTGCTTGAGTTGATCAAAGGTCACAAGGACGGGTCGCTGGCTTTCCGCCGTTCGTGCGCGCATGGCGTGTGCGGATCGGATGCGATGCGCATCAATGGGCGCAACATGCTGGCGTGTAAAACGCTGGTGCGCGACGTGGGCGCGAACATCACGATCGAGCCGTTGCTGGGTTTGAAAGTTGTCAAAGATATGATCGTGGACATGGAGCCGTTCTTCGATAATTACAAGAAGATGCTTCCATATCTCATCAACGAGTCGCCGTTGCCCGCCGATGGAAAAGAACGCTTGCAATCTCCCGAACAACGCGCGCGCTTCGATGAGACCACCAAATGTATTTTGTGCGCGGCTTGCACCACGTCATGTCCGTCGTTCTGGGCGAGCGAGGAGTATTACGGGCCCGCCGCGTTGATGGCGGCGCATCGCTTCATCTTTGACTCCCGCGATGAGGGCGCATCGGAACGCTTGCACATTTTGAGCGAAACGAACGGCACGGTACGCTGTCACACCGCGTATAACTGCACCAATGCCTGTCCGCGCGATATTCACATCACGAAGGCGATCGGCGAGTTGAAGATGGCGATGGTAACGGGGAAGCTTGATTGAGAGATTAGAGACTGGAGATTGGAGACTGGCAAGCCGTGTCTGTGAGGATGCGGCTTGTTTTTGTTTGCCAAATTCTCAAACTGGCTTTATAGTTATGAGGCAGGTTTTGGTTAATCGGTGTTTTTAGGAGATTACTTTTAAAGCAAAGAGACAAGGCATATCTTGACCTGATAGTAGACCCGATTCGAGTTTGCGCCAACTATAAACCTAAATTTGGACAAGGATCGAATAAAGATGGATTGAGTATGAAGCAGTTTCAAAATCTTTATCGAAGCGATCCGTTTTATCGTTGGCTGGGTTTATATAACCCACTGATGTATGCTGCGCATAAGGCGGCTGGCGGCATGACAAGTATTTACCGACAAATTGGTATTGGGTGTGAGACGCTTTTTCGAACGATCATCAAAGATTCGCTTGGGTTATCCGACAACGATGTAAGATGGTCTTACAGTATTCCTTTGCCAAGCGGAAAAACCAGAACACTATATCTGGATGGTCGAATTCCCCTAGACAGAATCAGCGATAAATCAAAAAGACTTCGCTTCCAAAGTTGGATGAGAGAGTCTGCGAAAAGTCTAGATGTCGATTCGAGAATATCTGCCAAATTAACAGGCGCAATTTTTGAAGTGCGACAGGGCTATAAAAGCAAAGACTCAAAACGTCAAAATGCGGATATTGCAAACGCGGCGACCGCGTACACGCAGACTTATCTTCCGTGCGCCGTGATCTTATCAACCCAAATTGATGAGGATATTTTGCTCCGGTATAGATCCGAAAAATGGGCGGTTATCACCGGCGTAGTTGGGGAAAACAATCCATTGGTTTCGACATACGATTTCATGCGCGAAGTCGTTGGATATGACCTTGCCGCATTCTTCAAGCGAAACAGTAAAGTGATCCAACGGGAAGTTAACAACGTACTCAAGTCGTTGCTGATCCTTGGAGAGAAATAATGGGTATTGTTTTGGAGCGCGAAAGCCTCCGCCAGCGCGCTGATTTTACTTATAAGTTCAACGCTAAAACCGGGCGTCATGGCTGGTTGCGTCTTACGCCTGCCTACTCCCTAAAAATCGTCGAAGATTTGGTAATTTCAAACCCCGAGGCCCGTAGAATATTCGATCCGTTCTGCGGAACAGCCACCACAGCGTTGAGCGCCGCTTATCATGGACGAGAAGGCGTAACAACTGATATCAATCCTTTCTTGATATGGCTTGGACAGGCAAAGACAATGCATTATTCAACGGTTGATATTGAATTAACCCGAGAGGTCTGCCTCGATATAGTTGAAATAGTTAAAAAGCAAAACATCGAGCCATATTCCCTGCCGCCGCTCCATAACATTGAACGTTGGTGGCATCAAAGGGAACTGAATTTTCTGCAACTGCTCAAATCCGCGATTTATAAGACAACAGAAGTAGCCTCCGCTCAACGGAGGCTACTAATGGTCGCATTTTGCAGAACATTGATGAAATTATCCAATGCCGCATTCAACCATCAATCCATGTCCTTTAAAAATGGCGGGCAACTAAAGATGGGGCTGGAGTTCGATTTATATGAAACCTTCGCCGCAGACGTCCAATTTATCATTAATAGCGCCGGTGAAAACCCAAGCGGGAAAGCAACAATTTTACTTGGGGATTCTAGAAATCCCGCGAGTGTTGTTGATGGAAAATTCGACCTGGTCATTACATCGCCTCCCTATGCAAATCGTATGTCTTATATACGGGAACTCCGGCCTTACATGTACTGGTTGGATTTTTTATCAAACGGCAGAGATGCCGGCGAATTAGACTGGGAAACTATTGGCGGCACATGGGGAATAGCCACAAGCAAACTTACAGATTGGGAACGTCCTACCGAGCAATTTCGGAACGAACAACTGCTTGGCATCCTAGATAAAATAGCCAACACAAACAATAAAAATGGGATCGTGCTCTCAAAATATGTCGCAAAATACTTCGACGATATGTGGAGTCATTTTAAAGGCTTGACCCCCATTCTTGCCCCTTGCTCAGAAATTCATTATATTGTTGGTAATTCTACGTTTTACGGGACGCTTGTTTCCACCGAACAACTGTATGCCAAGATGCTGAAGACATTGGGCTTTTCAAATATCGAGTGCAGACCAATTCGAAAACGCAATTCAAAAAAGGAACTGATTGAGTTTGACGTAGTTGCCCGTTGGGAATAAAACGAATAATGAATACCCTCGAACTCGCCGCCTTCCTGAAATGGATGCGGCTTGTTTTTTTATGAAACATCAATGGGTAGTAAAATACTCGATATGAGGAAAAACGCTGCTTCGAAGAAGTTGGGCACTGATTTCAAACGGCTTGACGCCATGACCGACAAAGATATTGACTTCTCGGAAATCCCTGAAATTACGCCTGAGATGTTTGCTAAAGGCATGGTTCGACGCGGACTTAAGCCGACCTATAAACGCCAAATGACCCTGCGATTGGACAGCGATGTAATCGAGTGGTTCAAACGACAAGGACGCGGATATCAGACCAGAATGAACGCCTTGTTACGAGCGTACATGGAAGAGCATAAAAGAATGACAGGCGGACCTCGTTCACGAGCAGGTTAAGACTTTGCAAGAACAAGCCGTATCCATGAGATACGGCTTGTTTTTATACACGGCTATAATTCCCGTTGAAGGTTTAGGATGTAAGTTATTCGGGATAATGCAAAGGTCTCGCGTTAGAACCAAGAAAGAGTGGTCGCATGATTACCCAGAACATATCGATCTTCCGAACGGGCGCGTTGATATTATTTGTCGTCGCCCTGCTGGGACCATGGACATTTGACGTCATTAATGTGCCAGCGGAATACGAATGTTCAGCGCCTTTTATCCGTTTGAACGGTGATTTCTGTGGGACTGTCATGTCGGGGCTATGGGTCGGCGGACTTTCGATTTTGCCCCTGATACCGTTTTTCACTACATTGCTCTTGCTCTGGAAGAAAGACGCGCGTCGATTCCGAACCATCCACCTTATCGCATGGGTGTTGGCTTTGATCCTCGCTTTGGTAATTTTCATTGGTCAGACCAATGACCCGATCATCCGCCTGTGGGGACTCTGGCTCTACATCCTGCTGGCGGTTGGCGCAATTCTGATCGAGTATCTCGCGTCAAAAAATAATCCCGCCTCGAATATCTGACTCGAACGCGCCATCTACTGGCTTTCCATCCAATACGAAATGAACGGATCAGCCTGTTGCAAAGTTGCGATTTCCGCCTCGCACATGAGGGACTGTTGCGCGGGCTGTCCTTCCGCTTTGAAGATCCGCCCGATCATACGCGGATCGCTCCAGTGTTCGCGGTCCACGTAGCCGAGGCGGTAGTAACCGTCTCCGCTTTCGTAGCACCAAGTCTGCCCGTAGATAATGACCGGTTCGGGAAGCGCGAGAATGTATCGGGGAGTCAACTCAGAGAGGGATGCGGGATAACGTCCCTCGCGCGCGTAAAATGATTCGATGGCTTGAACGACTCGTTCCGCCCGTTGCGAGGTCAATACTCGAAAATCAACTTGTTGCGCCAAAGTCGAAACCCAGATCATCAAAGCGGGGACGAGTAGAAGATATGCAATGCCAGCCAGTTTTGTTTTGGACGGCAAAGCAATAAGCAGGGTAAGCCCGGAAAGCAAGACGGCAAGCATCGGAGCAAACAGCAGAATGTATTTGAGGGAATCGTAGGTATTATCCAAAACTGTTAGATCGTAGATTTTGAAGAGCGTTCCAATGATAAGAAGAATACCAACGAAGAAGACGGGAATGACAATTCGCGCTTGCGGTTCGGACGAACGCAGACTCAAACCCGAATAGAGCAAGAACGCCGCATTGATCAGCGCAAGAGGGATCAGGAAAAACGCGGCTGTCGCTAAGTCTGAGAATAGCAGGGAAGTAGGAATGAGCAGAAGCGCTAGAAGAACCAGCCCCGTAAATATCCACACCTTGGGGTTCACGCGCTCGATCACCTTTGGCAACACCAGCGCGAATAATCCGCAAAACAGGCTCGCAACCGCGGCGGCTCCCATGATCCCCGATGAGCCAGCGGACGAGATCATCGCAAACACCACAAAGAGCACAATCGCTATGAGGAGAACGAATACAGGCGTCTTCATGTCTGCCTTCCTTTTATTACTTGACGGGGTGAAAAGGAAAACGTATCGGGCAGATTCCGCTTAACGTTTACTAGACTTCTTGCGAAAGTCGTTTTTGCCACAGAGAAAAAGAGTGTTTCTCAAAGGTCTCTGTGGTTAAACAAGAGATACTTATGCAAGAGGTCAATTCTCAAGTTCGCAGTGTGCGCGGCTTATTGTATTTCCGGCAGGACCAGCGGAATATCCAAAAACGGATGCTTGACCACCCGCACGGGCAAACAATACGCTTCAGCAATTCGTTCGGGTTGCAATACTTCCCCGGGCTTCCCCATCGCCGTGATGTTTCCCGCGACCATTAACGCGATTCGATCCGCATAATGCGCCGCGAGATTCAAATCGTGCAAGGCGATCAACACGGCAAGGTTATCTTTGTGAGCAAGGTCGCTCACCAACTCCAACAAGCCAACTTGATACTGTATATCCAAATGCGCGGTGGGTTCATCGAGCAACAGGATCGGCGTGGATTGGCACAAGGCGCGCGCGAGTAAAACCCGTTGTTGTTCTCCACCGGAGAGTTCGCCCACGCGGCGTTCGGCAAAGTGAAGCGCGCCCACGCGCTGAAGCGCTTGCCGCGCGATCTCTTCGTCGCCTCTCGATGGCTGACCTAAAAACCCAAGATAAGGCGCACGCCCGAGTAATACGGTTTCCCAAGCGGTAAACGCCGGTGGTAGTGAAACCGCCTGCGGAACGGTGGCAATATACTTCGCTCGTTGCATGGGATCCAGCGATGCGAAATCGTCTCCGTTCGCGCGAACGTGACCCGAATAGGGAATCACCCCGCTTGCGGCGCGGATGAGCGTGGATTTGCCCGCGCCGTTCGGTCCGATCAGCGCGAGGACCTCGCCGCTTTGCACAGCGAGGGAAATATCGCGCAAGATTTGGCGGGAGCCGTAATAGGCAGAGATGTTTTGGATTTTCAACATGGCAGAAACAGACGGGCGCGGCAACATTCATGTTGCCGCGCTACAATGGATTAAAAAATCAAATACCAATATAACGCGATCTCGTCCAAGGGCGGGTTTAGGGCTTTATATAATTCCATGTCGAACCCGCGCAGTTCGAAACCGCAACTTTCATAGAGCCGGCAGGCGTTCACATTGATATCCTGTGTTTCAAGGAACACGCCGGGGAAACCTTTTGTTCTTGCCCAATCGAGCGCGCGAGCCATTAATGCGCGCCCAATCCCTCGCCGTCGAAATTTTGTGTCCACTCCGAGATCGCATAGATATGCATAATTATTCCAGTGTTTCCGCGCTTCAATCTGCCCTGCGAGTTCATTGTCTGCATACGCAAAAAAGAGGCTGCGGTCCGGGTCGCTGTCGTACGCCATGAAATCGGTCACGCGCCGGCCGCCGTATTTTTTTGTATAGGGAGGCACATCCATAACCGTATAAGAAATCTTTCCCCGTTCGGCGCGCAGAACCAATTTGGAAGTTACCAGGAAGGAATCGTCAAATTGACGATAGTCTTGATCGTTCTCTTTGTCGATTGCGCGGATGGAGATTTCCATGTTTACCAATATCCTTGATTCTTGGCGGTCTTCAACACCCATAAGAAGAACGGCGCGCCTGCCAGCGCGGTGACGATGCCGACGGGAATCTCTTGCGGCGCGATGACGATTCTGGCGAGGATGTCGGAGAGAAGCAGGGCGATCGCGCCGCCGAGAATGCTGAGGGGGAGTAAACGCCGGTAATCGGGACCAAACCACAATCGGGTGAGATGCGGGACGATCAGTCCGACGAATCCGATAATGCCGGAAAACGATACCGCCGCGGCAGTCGCCAGGGAGGAGGCAGTCAAAATGATCCGCTTGGCGCGCGAGACGTTCAGCCCGAGTTGTTGCGCCTGATCGTCGCCGAATTGCAGGAGATTCAGCGCGTGACCACAGAAAGCCAGAATGCCCAGACCGATGACGAGGTATGGCATGATCGCAAGGATCGCCGCCCACCCGTTTTGGCTCGCGCCGCCGAGAAGCCAGCCTAACGCGCGGCGAACTTCGCTCGTGGAGCGGATCATGAGGAATGAGGTGAGCGAGGTGGCGAACGATGAAACGGCAACGCCGGCGAGGATGAGGCTGGTTGTCGGTATGGTTCGACCAACCCGCGCCAGGGAATATACGATGAAGACTGTGATCAGCGCGGCAACGAATGCCGAGAGTGGAATCGCCATCAGACCCCAGAATGAATAGGGCCACTGGACCGACATGGCGATCACCGCGCCCAGCCCCGCGCCTGATGCGACGCCGATGAGGAATGGGTCAGCCAGTGGGTTGCGGAATAATCCTTGATATGCCGCTCCGCTCCCGCCCAATGCCGCGCCAGTGAGCGCGATGAGGATCGTGCGCGGCAGGCGTATCTTCCATAAGATCGAACCGTTGATCTCTGTGCCGTTGCCGAGAATGGTTTGCCATAACTCGCGCGGTGAAATGAAAACAGAGCCAATGGCCAGGCTGAGGAGGATCGCGAGGCAAAGAAAGAGGAAGGAGGAAAGGAGAGGGCGCATGGATATCGTATCCACGGGAAGATGCAAACAGGTAGACACGCGCGCGTGTCTACCTGTTTATTTCTTACTTAAACAACTCGGGGTGCAATAGTTTCGCCAATTGTTCCAGCCCATCCACCAGGCGCGGGCCGGGGCGGCTGACCAGGTTATCGTCGAAAGTAAAAATTTGATTGTTCTTCACCGCATCGAGCGTTTCCCAGCCGGCGCGGGCGAGCACCGATTCGGGCGTTACGCCCCACATCGAATCGCCGAGGACGATCACCGAAGGGTTCGCGGCGACGATCTGTTCCAAACTCACTTGCGGGTAAGCGTCGGTGATGCCAGCCAGGGTTACGAGGTTGGCTCCGCCAGCGCGCTGAATGAGCAGGTCGCCGAAGGTGCCGAGACCGTACGAGTAGGGTTTCGCCGCGTCCGTTGCGTCGATCTCATAAAAGACCGTTGGGCGGGCAGAGATGGGCGCGATCTTTTCATCCACCGCGGCAACGCGCGCTTCGAGCGAGCCGATGAGTTCTGTCACGTCATGCCCAGACAGCTGACCGACAACATCAAGGTTCACATACATTTCTTCAAGCGTGACCGGGTTCTTCAGGTAAAACACGGTCAACCCCAAATCTTCAAGTTGCTTCACAAGTTCGGGCGTGTTGATCTCGGCGGCGAGCACCAGGTCGGGTTCGAGCGCCACGATCGCTTCCACATTGTATTCGCCGAACGATCCGCCAATGGATTCGATCGAGGCGGCTTCGGCGGGATAATCGGAAAATTCATCGCGTCCGACCACCTGTGAGCCTGCTCCAATGGCGAAGAGTATCTCCGTGTTGGAAGGGGCAAGCGAAACGATTCGCTGAGGGGTTGTTTCGAGCGTGATTTCGCGCCCAAGCCCATCGGTATAGCGTTTGGCTGGTATTTCGGTTGGCGCGGCAGTGGCAGGCGCTTCGGTGGCGGCGACTGTAGGCGCAACAGGCGCAACTGTCGGCGTGGTTTGCGGCGCGCACGCGGTCAACAGCGCGATGAGTAAAGTCAATAGTAAAGTCTTGCGTAACATGGTTTCTCCTAAGGGTGTGGTGCGACCGGCTTAAGCCGGTCTGACTTGATCGTACAAATTAAAATCCCCAGCCAAAGCCGGGGAGGTTGGGGAGGCGATGCGAGTCTAGCCGTCCTCCACCTCCTTTCCGCGAGGGTGTGGTAGAACCGACCAGTGCGGGCGACCTGACTTACTTAGTCTCCTAGCCGGCTAGTCTGATCGTCCTCCAGTCGCATATGTTCGACTGGGAGACTGGGAGACTATTTGACTATTTGACCAACATCACAGTTGCGCGACAGTGTTGGAATTTCACCAACTTCGCCGCTGAATGGTCGATAAAATTGTGGCGCGATTGTATGCCCGTTGGAAACGCCCGTCAAGTGTATAATGGGAAACATCATTCTGGCGGCGCTGTATCGTATTCGAAAACGAGGTAATCATGAATCCTGATTTCAAAGTATCCTCTGAGCAACGGCAGGCAGAGGTCCCCGTCACCATTTTTCGGGTGTCTGGCTGGCTGGATGCGCAGGGTGAAAGCCGCCTGCTGGAGGAAGCCCGGGACGCGTACGATGGCGGCGCGCGGTACCTGCTGATCGACATGAGCGAGCTCGATACACTCACCAGCGCCGGCATGCGCGCCTTGCAAAAGGTGTATCTGATCTTCACTCCCAAAGAGGACCATTTTCAAGTGGCGCATATGAAATTATGCAACGCGCCAGCCCAGATCTACAACGTGCTGGGCATCACAGGATTTTTACAGAATATTCCCATGTACGCAAGCATGGACGACGCGCTCGAGTCGTTCGGCAAAGACTAATGCTCGTCCATGAAAGGCTCTTCAGATCACTGAGGAGCCTTTTTTGTTGCGCTCTTTGCCGCCAAAGCGAGGCTTAATGCACCGCTCAGTGTCGCCATGCCGCTACGGTAGAGAATGCTTAAATTGAATTAATACTAACTACCCGACACTTTCCTTTTTTGGACGCTGACCGCGAAGCGCGCTGAAAACGCTGATAAAAACTTTTTTCGCCCGTTTTTTGAAAAATCCGCGTTTATCTGCTTCCCATTTTATAAAAATTGTCAGGTAGGTAGAATTAATAGAGAGAAAATCTTTGTAAACCCATTGCAAGTTTGCATGGTTTCGTCCAAGGCTACAATTAGGCTGTATGTAGGCTTATGCCAACTTATTTTTTTACTTATCTCCTTTTATTGATCGGTTCCACCGTCGTAACCTTTTCCGCTTCGTTGATCGCCCGAAAGAGGAACGCGCCCGGCTCGACCACGTTGAGGGCGTTGCTGGTTGTCATGTCGATGTGGTCCGCGACTGCCGCCGCGATATACATTCAGGATGGTTTCGCGGGAAAGGTCTTCTGGTTGAACGTGATGGTCGTTCCTGTTGCCATCGCGCCAATCCTGTTCATGACCTTCATCTTGAAATTCAGCGGAAGCCCGGTCTGGGTCACTCGCCGCGCATTGACCCTGCTCTATGCCTTTTCAATCGTATTCATCCTCCTGCAGTGGACTAACTCATACCATCATCTCGTCCTTTCTTCGGTGCAACTGGTTGAGCAAGACGGGTTCTCGGCGCTGAAAATTCAACGCGGCCCGGTCTATTTTGTAAACCTGGCGATTGCCTACGGCACGGTAACCATGGGCATTCTCACTCTTGTTCGCGAGGCGCTGCGCGCAAGTCATTTGTATCGAAATCAATACCGCCTGCTTCTACTCGGATGTATTGTTCCGCTGGCATTCAGCATATATAGCCAGTTAGACTATAACGCGCTCGGCAATCTGGATACATCCCCGATCAGCTTTGGCATCACAGGCGTCATTTTTGCCTTTACCACACTCCGCACCCACTTTATGGATCTGATCCCTGTGGCGCGCAGTCATCTGATCGAAAACATGGGCGACGGCGTATTAGTGCTCGATGCCCAAAACCGTATTGCGGATCTCAACCCAGCCATGGAAGTGTTACTGGCAGAACAACCACAGCAACTTCTAGGCAAATGCGCCTTCGAGACTTTCGGAGGCTGGGTGGAAAAAACAAGCGCAATTTTCGGCGATTTCGAGCTAAAAACCGAGGTACGTCTTCCATCCATGCCATCTCAAATTTTAGACTTGCGCATGACCCCGCTCTACGATAAGAATGACCTGATAAACGGCAGATTACTTGTCTTTCGAGACATTACCGAACGCAAAGAAGTTGAAAAAAGACTCCGCGACGCCAATTTCCGGCTGAAATCCCAACTCATCGAAATTGGAATCTTACAGAGCCAGTTGCGCGAACAGGCAGTGCGCGACTCGCTGACCGGGTTATTTAACCGCCGTTATCTCGAAGAAACGCTGGATAGGGAACTCGCCCGAGCCGCGCGCGAATCTTATCCTGTCTCCATCATCATGATCGATATCGATCACTTCAAGCAGATCAACGACACCTATGGGCACGAAGCAGGGGATATCATGTTAAAAGCGCTGGGAGGCATGCTGATGACCCACAGCCGACGCGGCGACTTTGCCTGCCGTTACGGCGGCGAAGAATTTCTCATCGTTATGCCCAATATGGCTCGCAGTATCGTGCAAGAACGCGCGGCAGCCTTGCGGCAGTCGCTCAAGGCGTTGATGGTGCGCTACGGCAATCATACACTGACCGCAACCTATTCGATGGGCATCGCCTCCTACCCCGCCAACGGCGATACGCGCGAATCGTTCTTACGCGCCGCAGACATGGCAATGTACGCCGCCAAGAACGCCGGGCGGGATGATATCCGCTCATTCGATGAGATCGAGGCATTGGTCAAGTAAACAAGTAGTTCATGGGGCAAATCTTACGAATTCCTAACTGCTGCGCGATTCTGAATGACATTGGAGTATGATGGGCATCGATGAACGCGCGTTCCATTCTCGTGGTGGAAGACGAAGCCAGCATTGCTGAGGTGATAAGCCTGTATCTCAAGCGCGCCGGATTTGCGGCGCAAGTCGCTTCCACCGGTAAACAAGCGATGGCTCTCTTCGAACGACAGCCCCCGGATTTCGTCATCCTCGACCTGATGCTTCCCGAAGTGGACGGTCTGGCGCTCACGCGCTGGATGCGAGACCGGTCCAATGTGCCGATCATCATGTTGACGGCGCGGCGCGAAGAAGCGGATCGCATCGCCGGGCTGGAGATGGGCGCCGACGATTATGTGGTCAAGCCGTTCAGCCCGCAGGAGCTGGTGAGCCGGGTGCGGGCGGTGATGCGGCGCGGGGCGCGGGAGCAGGCGGAGGAGGGGAACGACCGGGCGATATCCTTCCCTGATCTATCCATCGACCCGCGCAGTCGGGTGGTCAAAGCGCGCGACTCCGATGTAGAATTGACGGCGAAGGAATTCGACATGCTTTATTTGTTGATGCGCCACCCGAAACAGGTGTTCACACGCGATCAGTTACTCGAGCGCGTGTGGGGCGGGGCGCAATACATCGATCCGGGCACTGTGACCGTGCATGTGCGCCGCGTGCGCGAAAAGATCGAACTCGACCCTTCGAAGCCCGCGCGGTTGATTACGGTGTGGGGCGTCGGCTATAAATTTGAACCGTAAGATGAAAAAATTTTTTTCGCGTGCTCCTTTTGTGTTTCAATTGATTCTCGGCGCGGCGGTCATCGTTGCGATCACGCTGGGCATCTTTACGCTGGTGATGTTCCCGCCGATGCAGGATATCGCCAATCTGGCGTTATATCTTAGCCTCACAGCATTGGTTTCGGCAGTCATCGGTTATCTTGCGTATTCCCTCGGTTGGATCCACATGTCGCCGACCCTGCGTTGGACGTTGCTGGGCGGGTATATCCTCGCCAGCGTTCTCACGTTCTTCAATGTGTGGTTCTCGGCGCAGATGATGTTCTCGAGCCAGCACGATCTATTGCTTGCCATTGTTTTATTGGTGTTTGCCGGCGGCATGGCAACCGTGCTTGGGTATTTTCTCTCCGGCACGATCACACAGCGCATTCATCTGCTCAAAAATGCGGCGGAAAATATCGCGCATGGCGAACTGAACACGCGCGTGCCTGTGCAGGGTCATGACGAAGTGGCGGGGTTGGCAAAAACCTTCAATCAGATGGCGGAACAGTTACAGGAAAGCGATAGCAAGCAACGCGAACTCGAACACATGCGCCGCGATCTGATCGCCTGGGTGGGTCACGATTTGCAAACTCCGCTCACCTCGGTGCGCGCCATTTTGGAGGCGTTATCTGACGGCGTGGTGGAAGACCCCGAAACCGCCAGCCGATATTTACGCACCGCCCAACGCGACGTGAACTCACTTTCCGCGTTGATCGACGATCTCTTCCAAATGGCGCAACTCGATACGGGGGGCTTTCCGCTCGACCGCCAAAACGCCTCGCTCAGCGACCTCGTTTCGGACACGCTCGAAAGTTTTACCGAACCCGCCAAACAACGCGAGATCAAACTCGAAGGCAACGTGGAATACAACGTGGACCCGGTCAACATGGATACGCAAGCCATCGGGCGCGCGCTCAACAACCTCATCGGTAACGCCCTGCGGCACACACCCGATCAGGGCAGGGTGAGCGTGTGGGCGCATCGCACCGGCAAGGGCATCGAGGTGACCGTCAGCGACACAGGCGAGGGCATCCGCGAGGAAGACCTGCCGCACGTGTTCGAAAGTTTTTATCGCGGCGATGCGGCTCGTTCGCGCAGTCGCGGCACGGGCGCCGGGTTGGGGCTGGCAATCGCGCGCGGCATTGTGCAGGCGCATGGCGGAGAGATCCGCGTCGAGAGTAAGCCGGGCAAGGGCACGCTGTTCACCTTCACCATTCCTTAACAAACTTTTCAGAGGGGCGTAATCTTTTTGTAAGGAAGTTTTTCTACACTTCAGGCATCAAGGACAACGATCCATGAAATCACTCCGCGTCTGCCTGATATTCCTCCTTCTGGTTGGATGCTCCAACGCCCAAACGCCTCTTTCGCAAAGCGCGGCTGACTCGCCCGTGGACGATGCTCCCATGCCCAAACTTGCATCCCTGCCCGACCTAGGTCCCGCTCCCGAACTAACAAACACCACATGGTTGAACACAGACGCGCCGCTCCGCCTCGCCGACTTGCGCGGCAAAGTAGTCATCGTCGAAATGTGGACATTCGGCTGTATCAACTGCCAGAACGTGATGCCGTCGCTCAAAGAGTGGCACGAGAAATACGCCGCGCAGGGGCTTGTCATCATCGGCAATCACTACCCAGAGTTCGATTACGAAACCGACCTTGCCAATTTGCGAGACGCTGTTCGGCATTTTGAGATCGAATATCCCATCTCGCAGGACAATGATGGAGTCACATGGCGCGCGTATAAGAACCGCTACTGGCCCGCGCTGTACTTGATCGATAAACAAGGGCGCATCCGCTATGTTCACATTGGCGAAGGGCGTTACGAAGAGACCGAGGAAAATATTCGCGCGTTGTTGGAAGAAACGTATTAATCCGCCACCCAGCCTCTTCTTTCACAAGGAAAGGAAAGCAAGGAGAACTATGAACGACAACTATAAATCCGTTGCTGTACAATCATCCGAGATCACGCCGCATTCGCAATACCTTTCACGGCGCGAATTCCTCAAAGCCGCGGGCTTCCTGAGCGGATCGGCGCTTCTAGCGGCGTGCGCGCCCACGGTAGCCGCGACAGTCATCCCGGGGGAAGAAGCGCCGCCTGTCGAAGTCAAATTCGATGAATTAGGCGATCCTGCCAACACCTTCGAAGACATCACCAACTATAATAATTACTATGAGTTCAGCGCCAATAAGGAGGCGGTGGCTCCACTTTCAAAAGACTTCAACACCAACCCATGGACGGTGGAAGTCTACGGCTTGGTGAAGCAACCCAAAACCTACGGCATCGAAGATTTGCTGGGCAAATTCACCCAGGAGGAGCGCATTTACCGCCTGCGTTGCGTGGAGGCGTGGAGCATGGTCATCCCGTGGAGCGGGTTCACGCTTTCATCCATTTTGAAAGAAGTGACGCCGACTTCAAACGCAAAATATGTTCGCTTTGAATCGGTCTACCGCCCGGAAGACCTGCCGGGGCAAGCGAGTCCTTTTTACCCGTGGCCCTATCAGGAGGGGTTGCGCCTCGACGAAGCCATGAACGACTTGACCATCCTCGCCACCGGGGTATATGGTGAGCCGATGCCCAATCAGAATGGGGCGCCGATCCGCCTTGTTGTGCCGTGGAAGTATGGGTTCAAATCCATCAAGGCAGTGACAAAGATCGAACTGGTGGAGGAGCAACCGAGCACATTATGGAACAGCGTAGGAGCAACAGAATACGGCTTTTATTCGAATGTGAACCCGGAACGCCCGCACCCGCGCTGGTCGCAGGCATCGGAACGCCGCATCGGCGAATTGAAACGCCGCCCCACCCTGATGTTCAATGGGTACGCCGAACAAGTGGCTGGGATGTACGCCGGCATGGATTTGATCGAAAATTATTAGACTAAGCCTCTTGCGAAAGTCGTCTTCGCCGCAAAGAACGCAGAGAAAAAGAGTTATTCTCAAGGTTCTCTGCGGACTCTGTGGCTGAGCACAAGGCGAACTTCCCTGGCGCTTGCATGCCGGGACAAGCGCGCGGTATTATAAAAACCATTATGTTGAAAAAAATCTTTTCACGTTACACCCCTCTTCAAATTGCCATACACATCTATGCGTGGTCTGTGCTGGTCATCCTTGTGTTCAAACTCATCACAGGCGATCTCTCGGCAAACCCGATTCAGGAATTGGAGCAACGCACGGGACGCCATGCCATTACCTTGCTGATCCTGTCGCTGGCTTGCACGCCGTTGAACACGCTCTTCCGATGGACCGAACTTCTTAAACGCCGTCGCGCGCTGGGGTTGTATGCCTTCATGTACGCCACGCTCCATATCATCATCTTCATGTTCGATTATGGTTTGGCATGGAGTTTTATCGTTCAAAATATTATCGAGAAGCCGTATATCCTTGTAGGGTTAGCCGGTTTCCTCCTGTTGATTCCGCTTGCCGCCAGCTCGTTCGATATCTGGAAGAAACGCCTCGGCAAACGATGGAAACGCATTCACCAGACCATCTACTTCATCGTCCCGCTGTTGTTACTGCATTATGCGTGGGGTAAGAAAGGCGATTTCTTCGCCTTGCAAGGCGAGATTATCCGCCCGTTGATCTACACGGTGATCGCGGTCATTCTGCTCGTTATGCGTATTCCGCCTATTCGACGGTTTCTCGCCTCCCTGCCCAGCCGCATCCTGCTTCTCGCGCGGAAGCGGGGAACGCAGCCTGAGACGACTGCATAGGGCGCGTTTCTTCGCAGTAAAAGCAAAGTGAACTTTGCTGTACGCTAGAACATCCCCTTGAGGAACAGCAATAACCCCACAACCGCCAGCGGAATGCCGACGATGGTGCCGATGACGGTCAGGCTGATGATGCCGCCGACGAGCATCAGCACGATGCCGAGGATCATCGCCACGAGCCGCCCCGTGAGTTCGACGATCACCGCCAGCAGTTTCCAGATGGCGGCAAAGGGCCACAGATACCAGGGGATGTGTTTTGTGTGAGTTGTCATTTCGACCTCCGAAAAATAAACTTGCAAAACGATCTACGTGGTTTCCCCACAAAAGTGGCAAATGACAAATCGGCGGGCGTGTTTTATAATGCCGCCCATGCCTAGAAAATCTACAACCACTGAAGAACAGCCCATCCCTGTTTCTGGTAACAAAACCGCCGTTGCCGAACCTGCGACCACCTTGCTAGACGAGAACACCATCACGTTCAAGGCGAGTCACTTTTACGCCGCGCTCAGCGTGTTGACGTTTTTCTTCGGTCTCCTGGCTGGGTACGCGGTGTGGGGAACCGACCTGTTCGCAAAGGCTGGCACCGCGCCTCAGGCGGCGAATCAGGCGCAAGTGGCGGAGGAACCGCAGGTTATCCGTTACGATATCCCGACCGAGGGGTATCCCGCTTTTGGTCCCGAAGACGCGCCCATCACCATCGTCGAGTTCAGCGATTTTCAATGTCCGTTTTGCAAGCGCTGGTTCGCGGAAGTGTACGAACCCCTGCTCGCGGAATACGAGGGGCAAATCCGCTTTGTGTATCGGAACCTGCCACTCACGTCCATTCACCCCGACGCGTTCTCAGCCGCCGAAGCCGCCCTGTGCGCCAATGAACAAAACGCTTTTTGGGGTTTCCACGATAAACTGCTCAGCGGAGATCTGTTGGGAAGCAGTGTGTATACCCAATATGCAAGCGATTTGAACCTGAACGCATCTTCCTTTGATGCTTGTATGAAGGCTGGCACGTATCGGACAATGATTCAGAAAGACAGCGATTTCGCCATCAACATGGGGGTCAACTCCACGCCGACCTTCTTCATCAACGGGCTGGCGGTGATCGGGGCGCAACCCATCGAGGTGTTCAGGCAGGTGATCGACAAGGAGTTGGCGGGCGAATTTCCGCAATAGGGCTGGTTCTCCCGGACGCAGATCTATTAGGGCTTTCGCTCACAGGCGGTCTGTGACCGCCATATGCACCAGCGAAGCGACGGTCACAGTCCGTCTTAGAGCAATAAAAACGAAAGTTCTGTCTCTTTTATTTTTTGGGTGTCCCGTAATCAACGGGAAAGAGCCTCACCACGAAGGACACAAAGTCTTGCGCTGAGTTCGTCGAAGCGACACAAAGGGGGACAAAGAGCCTAGATTCTTTGTGTTTTTCCTTTGTGACCGTCGTGTCCTTTGTGTTTGAAAAATGGTTTCCCGTTAAAAACGTGAGAGCCTATTTTTTCTAACGCGCAAACGACAAAGTTGAACCGCGAAGAGCGCGAAGAAAACCTGTGAAACCTTGGCGTTCCTAGCGTCCTTCGCGGTAAAAAAAGGGAATGTCGGTAGAGAGTTTTATTTTGGGTTAAGTCGAATACAACACGATTTTGAGGAGGAATGCCGTGAAAAAATTTGTTGCGGTGGCTGGGAATATTGGCGTGGGAAAATCGACGCTGGTGCAGATGCTTTGTTCGCGCATGGGCTGGGAGCCGTTCTATGAGCCGGTCACCCAAAACCCATACCTCGCCGATTTTTATGCGAACATGGATTCGTGGTCGTTTCATTCGCAGGTCTTTTTTCTCACCCATCGCCTGCGCTCGCACTTCCAACTCTCGCAACATCCCAGCGCGGTGATCCAGGACCGCAGTGTATACGAAGATGCCGAGATCTTCGCGCAAAACCTATATTTACAGGGGCATATTCAAGACCGCGATTATCAAACTTACCGCGATCTGTACGAGACGATGCTGCGCTTCCTCCCGCCGCCCGACCTGGTGATCTACCTGCGGGCTTCGGTGTCCACGTTGCTGGGGCGCATCTCGAACCGCGGACGCGACTATGAGCGCACCATTTCTGCCGAGTATCTGCGCGGACTTAACAACCTGTACGAAACGTGGATCGACAACTTCACCCTGTGCCCCATCCTTGCGGTTCCCGCCGACGATTTGGATTTTGTCTCACACCCCGGGCATTTGCGTCTCATCGTCCAAAAAGTGGATGAGAAGTTGACCGGCAAAGAGGAGGTTGTGTTCGAACCCGAGGAAGTGGCAAACGCGGCGCAGGATTAACAAGCGCGGCGGTCTCGTAATGAGACCGCCGCTTTTTAGGGTCTGTAAATTAATAACTACCCGTGTTTTTGTTCGCGCGCAGTTGCACTGCGAGCGGGATGCAGTGCAACTGCATCCCCAACAGGGAATTTATATTTTTACGAACCCTTAGTCTAAAAAGATTTCCCACTTGCCAGGGTAGTTTGGCAGGGGCTGTTCACCGAACCAGCCGGTATCGTCCCAATAAGGGCGGCTCCAAATATTGTTACCGAACGGCGTACATTCCGCGATATAAAAATCCAGAGGGAGGGTATCTGCCACCGGGCAGAACGAAGTATCCGCGCTTGAGCCAACGCCCGGCGCGCCGCCTGACGAATTCTTCAACCCCGGTGTGGGGAAACATGTCCGGTTCCAATCGTCCAGCCCGCCGTTATCGGGCAGGCGGCAGAAGGATTGGTCGGGGTAGCGGGCAAGGGAGTAGTTGTAGGCATCCATCAGCGAACCGTTCGGTTTGAGCAGGCGCACCCCGTCGCCGCCGTCGCTTAACAGTAAGCCGGTCTTGCTACCGTAGAACACGATCCGTTCGCCTGGCGCCAGCGTGATGGAGGGGAGCGCAAACGGCTTCGAGCCGATGTTCGCTTCATCGTCCAGGGTATACCCGCTCAGGTTGACGGAGATCGTGCCGTGGTTAATGATCTCGATGAATTCATCGCCAGTATTGACGAAACCGTCGTTGTTCCAATCGCGCCCGGGGCGCGGCAGGAATTCGTTGATGGCAATGAGGGGAGGCGGGGGAGGCGGTATGCCCGTCTTGGTTGCTGTGGCTTTCGGGAGGGCTGTCGGGGTTGGGGTTGGATTGCCGCATAAGGTCAATGCGCTGGACATATTCTGAGGATCGCTTGGAGTTCGGGCAAAAAAATCTGCCAGATTATTATTTGAATCAATACAGAGTCCTGATGAATTGGCTTTACGATCATAACTTCGATCCGTTTGTGTTGATAAAGGAATAAGTGGGGAAGTCTCAAAATAGGTTGTAGAAGAGCACATTCCAGCGCGATCCATAAAAGTCGATCCATTTAACAGGGCAATGCCTCCATTATCCGCAATGCCTTGACTCGCTGGAAACGACTGGTTCGCAGTAACTGTGCCGCTGTAAGAAGCTCCTCCAATTAAATAATGATGTCCGGGGTTAAGGGTCACACCAGAGTTAATTGTTGCAACCAAGGAAGTGCCAGCCCCACAACCTGTCGATTTTCTTAATGTCCAATCTCCAATTAGGACCGGTCCGCTTGTTGGGTTAAATAGTTCAATAAATTCATCGTTCCCACCGTTCGGTCCTGTAGTTCGAAACTCGCTAATCACCACACTCAAGGCAACCGGAGGCGACGTGAGTGTTACCGTGGGCGTAGAAGTTCTCGTAGGAGTAAGAGTAAGCGTTGGAGTTGATGTGTTCGTTGGAGTGAACGTCGGAGTTAAAGTAAAGGTCGGGGTTGGAGTAGGATTGCCGCATGGCGCAACCGGGCTCGATAAGTTTTGCGGATCGCTATCACGAAGAATAAAATCTGCAAGGTTATTGTTTGTGTCAACGCAATACCCTGAAATATCGGGGATTCTCTCGTATCCTTGATCCACATTATTTGTTAGTGGAGTTAAATTGATCGGGTCAACATATGTAGTGGTACTGCACATACCAACTTGATCCACCAGAGTGGCACTACTATCAAAAATAGCGATCCCGCCGTCATCATCGATCGCCCAGTTGCTGTTGTGACGATAATCGGGTGGCACAGTTCCTGAATAGGAAAAAGCGGAAAGCAGGTAATGTTGTCCAGAATTTAAAATAACAGGAGAGGGAATGCTCGGAATTGTCGCCAATATTTCTGTCGTAGTACCGCACCCACTGGATTTTCCTATTGTCCACCCGGTAATATCGATAGGCGAACCTGTCGGATTGAACAATTCGATAAACTCATCATTTGCCCCGCCCGACCCCCTCGTTCTAAATTCACTGATGATAATCGTCGTCGCCGCCTGTTGCATCGGCGCCGCCCTCACCGGCTGAACGACCGGCGCAACCAAACCTCCGCATACCGCGGCGATCAACAACACCAAAGACAAACTGCGCCAGAATACCTTCGACTTTTTCATGGGTACAAGACGAAACAAAGACCGTGAAGTGACATCGTCTTTAGAGAATTATAAACCACCCCGTTTGAAATGCCAGCGTTGCTCAGAGACCGTTTCTTGACGTATAGGACTTACGCAGTTGAACTTGTTACGCCGTAGTTGCACTGCGGCGGCGACAGCACAACTGCCCGCCAACCGCGTAGGTCCTGATGTACTCACCTTACGCGGCAAAGCCATAAGGCGAGATTGATCTCGCCTTTCAGGTTGGTCTTGAGTAAGAGCGACATTCATGTCGCGTTACGGAGATCAGGCTCACTTCAACTGCGTAACATCAGTTAAGGACACTAATTTGACGGATCACACAGAAAAACACGGATTTTTATAGGGTTTTCCGTGAAACTCAGTTGACCTCTTGCATAAGTGTCCCTAACTTAGCCGCAGAGTCCACAGAGACCTTTGAGAAAGGCTCTTTTTCTCTGTGGCAAAAATGACTTTCGCAAGGGGTCTAGTGAAACCCGCGCCATCCGTGTCCCAAAGAAGAGTTAAGCAACACTCTCTCAGCGCGGCTCAACGACAAACTTGATGGCGGTGCGCACCTTGTCGTCGATCGTCACATCCGCAAACTCCGGCACGCAAACAATCTGGATATTATCGTTTTTCAAATACCCGGTAGCCAGAGCCAGCGCCTTCACAGCCTGGTTCACTGCTCCGGCTCCAATCGCTTGCACTTCCGCCCGTTTGAACTCGCGCACCACCCCCGCAATTGCCCCGGCAACGGCAGAGGTACGGGAGCTGGCTGAAACCTTGATCATGTCCATGATGGACCTCCCAAAGGGTAAAGAGGGGCCGATGTGAAGATTGTACAAGATTCGCTTAAGAGATTCAAGCATATAGTATAAGAATATTATGATTTAGTAAAAGTAGTAGGGGGTGTGGATGATGTGGATGAGCGCGAATCTGCGCTATATGTGGGATGACCGCTTCCGCCTCCCTCCACGAGTGGGGCTGAATCGCCACTGGCAACGCCACCGCACTTGTGGAAAGAATCGGGATAAATCTATCCACACTCCATCCCCAAAAAATGAAAAGTTTCCCACAAATCCATATATTGGAAGTTTTGTACACACCCGTCCCATATATGGGTGTTCCGTTTCGATCTCAAACTAGAAGGCTAGCCTACTTCTCCACATGACCTGCCACTTATCCACAAAAAGAGGCGACTTATCCACAAATCGGATGTCTGGACAACACCTGTCCGAACTGAGAATCCCCCAAATATGGCAGAACTGGTTCACTCCACGAACAGTGGAATAGGCTCGCCCAGCACAGGAGCGGGCGCTGAAACATACAAGTCTAGAAACGCTCCCACCGTGGCGAGGAGTTCTCGAAAATTCCAGATCATCAACGATGAGTTCCAAAAACGGCGGGTATTTGCCTCCACCCCAACAGCCTCCACCCCCAGCGCATTGCAGAGAAACAAGGCGCGCGGTAAATGAAATTTTTGCGTGACGAGCAATACATCGTCTGCCTGAAAGATCTCTTTTGCCCGATAACAGGTATCGTAGGTGCGCCGGCCGGCATAATCCAGGGCGATCGCTTCTTCGGGAACGCCAAGCGAAAGCGCGTATTGGCGCATCGATTCGGGCTCGTTATAGTCCAACACAGGGTTATCTCCGCTCATCAGTAGTTTTTTCACTTTGCCCGAAAAATACAGTTCGGCGGCGGTTTCCACCCTGTCGCGCAAGATGGCGGTGGGGGTTCCATCCCTTCGCAAGCCGGCGCCAAACACAATGGCAAGTTGTTTTTTTGGCGCGTTCTCTTTCTGGTAAATGCGGTTGATGGAATGGACGGCTGTCACCAGGCGCGGCAAGACCAACCCTGAGAAGCCGATCAACCCCAGAAATAACGCGCCGCGCCATATAAATTTTTTGCTGGTAAATTTTCTCATCGTAAAGGTTGCAGACGTTTTTTGCGTTCAAATGTTACATGCGAATTTTGTTGTACAGACTAACAAACCTGTAAATGAAGTGAAACCTTTTAAGTCTTGAATTTTTGATGGAAACAGATATACTGTAAAAAGTTCTGAGGATGTGCCTCAGGCAAACAATTTATTAGAAAGGAATAATACCATGTTGTTCGCACCCAAAGAAAAAGGCCAGGGCCTCGTCGAGTACGCGATTATCATCGCTCTCGTCGCTATCGTCGTGATTGCGGTTATGACGTTGCTTGGACCCAAGATCGGCAATACCTTCTCCAGCATCAATAACTCCCTGCCGTAACCCGCTCAAACGAGCACAAAAAAGCCCCACCGCACGGTGGGGCTTTTTTGTAACTATTCTACGGGGCTGTTCGTCGTATTTGAACAATTCTCAATGCTCGCAGGGTCATATTTGACAAGGAGGCTGCGGGCGCCTCGGAAAGGAATTCAAATGTTATTTTCGCTCAAAGAAAAAGGACAGGGGCTTGTGGAGTATGCGATCATTATTGCTCTCGTGGCTATTCTTGTGATTGTGGCTGTTGGGGCGTTCGGCGAGAAAACCGGCGACACATTTAGCTCCATTAACAATTCACTGCCGTAACATCACTTAAGCGCGGATGCCAGATTAACCCCAGACGCATCGACGAGAGCGCGGAACTCGGCATAAAAACCGTCATTCACCTGCTGAAATTCGTCGATCCCATACACCGCCTTGAACGCGGAGTTGCCATCTGTGGTTTGCATGATGACGGGAACGATACTTGCAAATAAATCCCGCATCGGTTGCGGCAGGTTGGAAGAAAATACAAACACATCATACGGGATAATTTCGGGAATCCGCCAGATCACGATCACCTGCTCCATGAGGTCGGGAAATTGGTCTTCCAACGAGGGGAACTTCCGCGCATCGATGTAGGTGGCTCCAAACTCGCAGATACCGCTTGCATATAACGAGCGCACAACGGTCGGGTGTCCCTCCACGAAGGCGGCGGGCTTGGTGCTGATGCCGCTGGTTTTCAAATACCCGAAAGGAATGACATAGCCGGAGAGCGAGCGTTCATCGCTCCAACAAGGTTTCCGGTCGTTGAATTGGGCGAGGGCAACCGCCGGGTCATCGTCCGTGTTCGATTCGCTCACCGGGTTGAAAAACGGGGTAAAACCAGCCCTGCGTTGCGCAAGGAATTGCGCGCCATACAGACTTTTCTCATCCTTCACAACGGCAAAGGCGGCTTTGACAGTTTCGTTTTGATACGCCAGCGCATACGCATACGGATCGAGAAGCGCGATATGCGCATTCCCTTTTTGGAAGGCTTCCACGAGCGCCAGTTCCGAGTCGGGGATGACTGTGACCACCGAGTACCCCGCGCGTTCCTTGAATTGCGCGGCGATCAGGTTCGCAGAGTCGATCGTCTCCTGCGAAGATGTCGATGGCGGCAGGGCGAGGATTAAGGGGTTTTCCGGCGAGCCAAGTTCAGCGGAGGGAAGCGGCGGGGCGGGCGTCTCAGTGACAACGCCGAGAACCGGGGTTGGCGTCGGTTCGGCGGCGCCCAGGCGCGGCAAATTACAGCCGACAGTCAGAACAAACGCGACCGCGAAAATCAACCGGGGAAAAGGATTCCGATTCATGTGTTTGCCGGGGGATTATAATATGGGCATGAAAAATAACAATTTTCTCTCCATCCTGATTCTGATTGTGATCGGAGTTGCGGCATACATGATCGTGCAGACCGTGCGCGAAGGCGCCAAAACCGCAACCCAGCCTTTCGAGCAGGTGAACGAGGCGAACCGCGCCCTGCAAACGCAGATGGCGAACCTGATGAACCCCACGCCGACGATCATCCCCGACCCGATCACCTACATCAACGAGATTCGCGCGTTGGCGCGGCTCGAAACGATTCAGTATAGCGTGGAGAAAGTGATCACCGGCGAGACTGGCGGAGGAACGTTCGCCACATTTTTCGGCGACAAGATTTTATTCGTCGGTCACGGCACCGTCATCGCCGGTGTCGACATGGAAAAACTCGCGCCTGAAAACATGCGCTACGAAAACGGAGTGCTCTCTGTACAACTGCCCCCGGCTGAAATTTTCATCGCCACCCTC